>Ga0208950_1000032_pt1 | contig 79001 bp, 70 predicted proteins | sample AOAMet_54_BLW_10_2_FD_188234 | JGI IMG/M metagenome (GOLD analysis project Ga0208950, IMG submission 188234) | Ammonia-oxidizing marine microbial communities from Monterey Bay, California, USA - CAN11_54_BLW_10 (SPAdes) | ecosystem: Environmental > Aquatic > Marine > Intertidal zone | place...
TCCTCAGCATACTTAGATTATTACAATTTAGATGTTTCTTTATTAAGTAACGGAATTTACAATGTAGTTGCAAAATCAAATGGAAAAATAACTACTAAAAAATTACAAATATTAAAATAAGACTATATAATCTAGTTGTATTTAATCTACAATATTTCCCCTTTTAAATTTAATAAATGAAAGGGGTTTTTAATTATTAACCAGCATTGCAACTATTTTTTTACCAAAAGAAATTTCTTCAATTATTGAAAACTCTAACTTTTTATGAAAATCCAAAGATTGTTGATTTTTTGGTTTAGTATTTACTTCACAACATAAAGGGATACCTAAATTTTTAGATTGATTATAAAGCTCCTTATAAATCAATGATCCAAAACCTTTTCTGTGATATTTTTCTGAAATTGCAATTCTGTCTATATACATAAAATCATTATACTTTTTTTTAAAATACAAAAAGTTAGGTGACGAATATTCACTTAAACTGCCCATAATAATAGCAAATCCAACAAGATTATTATTAAACTTTATTATTGCAATAAACGATGAACTATTAAATAAATTTTCTAAATGATTTAAATCTTCTAAAGCCCCTAAAGCAGGTATATTAAGTTGATTTAAATTAAAAATACTTTTCTTTAATGAAAACGACAGCTCATCTTTATTGCTACTTAAAAAACTTAAAGTGTGATTCATTTATAAATTATCAATAATAAAAAAGCAAATTAATATTAAATATATATATCTAAAATCAATAATTAGAATCCTATTTAGAAAAAATACAGATTATAAAATGGTAAGTTAAAGTATAATTAATTATTGTAAATTTGCACAAACAAAAAATATTTAAAAATGAAAAAATTATTATTCATCGCAGTTCTAGCCGTTACAGCTATTTCTTGCGATAAAGACAAAGATGACAATACAAATAGTATTGAAGGTAGATGGACAATGACAGAAAATGTTATGACTGTTAATATGGTTGCTACTATGGGTGGAATGACTATTATTGACTCATCATACACTGAAACATCAACTGGTGCCGATCTTGAGGGAGCTGGAATTGAATTTCTATCAAATGGAAGCGCTATATTTTTTGATGAAGATGGAAATGATGATACTGCTAGCTATTCTTATTCAAATAATATGTTATCAATAACTACTTCACAATTTTCTTTTGACGAAATGGATACAACATTAAATATCCCTGTTTCAAATTTAACTTCTAATACAATGGATTGGAATTTCACTTTATCTATGTCTGAATCAGATTTTGGTTTTACGTCAACTTCCACGATAGATACTAGAATAAAATTTATAAAATAAGTTATAAATAAGTAATCTATTTTAAGGGGCCAATTGGCCCCTTTTTTATTATTAAATGGTAATTTAAAGTTTAATTAATTATTGTATAATTGCAAATAAATCAAAATAAATTAAAATGAAAAAAATATTATTCATCGCAGTTCTAGCCATTACAGCTATTTCTTGCGATAAAGACAAAGATGACACTAACAATACAAACAGTATTGAAGGTAGATGGACAATCAATGAGCAAGTAGAAACTTTTAGTCAGATTGGTAGTTCTTCTATTTCAGGTACTAATATTCCTGGATTAGACACTACTATTGTTTATGATTCAACTAGTACTGTAATAACACCTGCTGCCGATCTTGATGGATCTGGAATTGAATTTCTTTCGAATGGAAACGCTATATTTTTTGATGTAGATGGTAATGATGATACAACTACCTATACTTTTTCAAATAATGTTTTAGAATTAGTTATTCCTGAAGGTTCTGATAATGGTACAGACACAACATTTATTATTCCTGTATCAAATCTAACATCAAACTCTGCAGATTTATTATTTTATGATATTTCTGAAACAATCTATGAAGTTGACTCTTCATTTGGAATTACAGTATTTGATTTTACAATAAGCTCTTCTATTACTTGGAGAGTTATAAAATAAGTTATAAATAATTAATCTATTTTAAGGGGCCTATTGGCCCCTTTTTTATTGCCAAATAATTCTTTATATTTAAAAATGAAAAAGTTATTATTCATAGCGTTATTTATTATTGCTACTATTTCATGTGATAAAGAGGATGACAATAATACTAGTATTGAAGGAAAATGGACAGTAGCTGAGCAAGTAGACTTTTTTAGTACAGTTGGTTCGGTATTTGTCCCTGGGTTTCCTCCATTTACTAATGATACAACAATTCTTTACGACACTAGTAGTACTGAGGTTCAAACTGCTGCCGATCTTGATAGTCTTGAAATTGAGTTTTTAACTGATGAATCAACTGCTATATTTTTTGATAATTTTGGTAGTGTAAATTCTAGTTATTCTTACTCAAATAATATCTTAGAATTAGTTATTCCAGAAGGTGCTGATAATGGATCAGATTCAACATTTATTATTCCAGTATCAAATCTAACATCAAACTCTGCTGATTTATTACTTTATAATTTATCTGAAAGAGAAATTGAAACTGACTCTTCTACTGGAATTATTTCTGATTTTACAACAACAATTACTGTTACCTGGAAACTCATAAAATAATTTTTATTGTGACTTTAAAAAAAAGGCTAATTAGCACGTTTTTTATATCAAATAAATTAAATTATTGTTGATTAATTAACGTTAAAAGGAATTGAAGTTAGTTCTTTAGAATTTGGGCCAATACTTATCATGAAATCTCCATTCTCAAAAGAAGATTCATTGTTAATATTAAAAAAAGATAGATCCTTAACTGGTATCTTAAATTTTATTTTCTTGAAAGATTCTGAATCAATAAAAGTTTTTTCAAATGCTCTTAATCTTTTATTATCAGGAGTAATGGAAGCGTACATATCTGTTGTATATAATTGAACAGTCTCAAACCCACTTATAGCTCCTTTATTATAAACATCTACAGAAACTTTGATTGTATCATTTATTGCTAATGAATCATTTTCTAAAACAAAGTCTTTATACTCGTATTTAGTATAGCTTAAACCGTACCCAAACTCGTATAAGTTATTAAGCTTGCCTACGTAATTATAAGCACCCTGTGAATTGTTTTGAACCTCAGATGGTTTGTAGTAGTAAGTAGATAATGAATTTGGAAATGCAGGATAAGTATATGGCAATTTACCAGAAGGGTTAACTTTTCCAGAAACAATATCAGCTAGTGCGTCTCCACCAAAGTTACCAGGCAAGTAAATATTTAAAATTGCAGACATAAAAGGTTCAATTTCAGAAATAAGCCTTGGTCTTCCAATATTTAAAACCAAAATTATTGGTTTTCCTGTTTTAGACAATTCATTAGCTAATTTTAATTGAAGCTTATGAAGGTTTAAATCGTTTAGATCTCCAGGTTTTTCTGTGTAAGAATTCTCACCTAAGCACAGTAAAATATAATCGTGATCTTTTGCTGCATTTATTACCTCCCCTATATTATCTTTAGTCATATCGTAAAAAGATGCATTTTCTTTATAAGAAACACCTGATATAAAGGTGACATTATCTTCTCCATAAACATTAGAAAAAGATTCAAATATGGTATTATGACTTTCAGCAAACTTATCAGTAAATTTACCCTGCCAATTATAAGTCCAAGCACCATTCAAGGTTCTCATACTATTTCCATTAGGTCCAGCAACAAGTATTTTAGCGCCCTTTTTAATGGGTAAAATAGAATTTTTATTTTTCAATAATGTAATAGATTCACAGGCCGATTGATAGGCTAATTTTTTAGAATTATTTGATGCAAAATTCCCATAATTTCTATAATCTGTAACTGGATTCTTAAATAAATCTAATTCTAATTTCAATCTTAATATTTTACTAACAGCATCATCAATTCTTGATATTTTTACTTCACCTTCTTCAACAAGTTCTATTAGTAAATTAATAAATTCTTCATACTCATATGGAACCATAGACATATCAATTCCTGCATTAATTGCCATTTTTATCGCTTCTTTTCTATTTATGGCAACTTTATCTCTATCACAAAGTTTATTAATATCTTCCCAATCTGTTAAAATAACACCTTGAAAGCCTAATTTATTCCTAAGTATTTCTGTTAGTATTTTGTAACTGGAATGCACAGGAATACCATTTATAAGTCCAGAGTTGATCATTACAGTTTTAGCTCCAGCGTCAATAGCTGCTTTGAAAGACTTTATATGGTATTCAAAAAGCACATTATCTGGAATATAAGCAGGAGTTCTATCTTTTCCGCTAATAGTTGCTTGATATCCTGTGAAATGCTTCATACAGGCAGCTACTTTACTATTACCAACTTTATTTTCTTCTCCTTGGTATCCTTTTATCATTGCTTTTCCAAATTCAGTTACTAAGAATGGATCTTCCCCAAAAGTTTCAAATTGTCTAGGAAATCTAGGGTCAACTCCTAAATCTAAAACAGGAGAAAAATTCCAAGGTATTCCACAAGCTCTTGTTTCATAAGCACAAACTGTAGCCATATTATAAGCATGAACAGGATTCCAAGTTGCAGCTGTAGAAATTTGTTGAGGAAACATCGTTGCTCCATCAGTATAAGTAGCACCATGAATTGCATCAATCCCATAGATTACAGGGACTTTAATATTTGTGCTATCTAAAGCAAATTTTTGGATATCTGTAATATTTTCAAACCAAGTTTTAGGTGTTTGAGCAAGATTGTTAACAGTGTTTAAAACTGAACCTACACCGTAGTTAACTATCGCTTTTTTAGCTTTTTCATAGTCGATTTCCATTGTATCATTTGAAGACCATTTATTGGGACCTTTAGCAATAACTGTTAAATTAATTTGAGTCATTTGCCCAATTTTTTCTTTTAAGCTCATCAATGATAGAATAGAATCTACTTTATTTGAAATTGGATCTAAAACTTCAACAGTAGAATTATTATTCTGCTTACAAGATGGAAAGAAAGATATAGCAACTAGAAATGAAATAATTATTTTATTATTCGTCATATTTATTTTATTGAAAAACTCTTACATAATCAACTACCATTTGTTGTGGAAAAACAGTTGACGAATTTGGATTTCCAGGCCAATTCCCACCAACAGCGACGTTAAAAATAAAAAAGAAATTGTTATGAAATGCACTTAAGTTACTAATATCAATTACTTTATATTGAATATCATCTCTTAGCCAAATTATAGATGAAGAATCCCATAGTATTGAAAAGACATGAAACTCATCGTTAAATTTACCCGTTGAAAGTGAGCTAGAACCGGTAGATGTTGCATAACCATTATTATCCCAATGTAAGGATCCGTGAACAGTTCTATCATTATAACCACTCCCCCCAATTAATTCTACTATATCTATTTCTCCGCATGCAGGCCAAATATCAGTTGTAATATTCTCCCCTAACATCCATAATGCAGGCCAAATTCCTTGGCTATAAGGAAGTTTTGCTCTAATATCTATTCTGCCATAAGTGAAACTTTTAATTCCCTGAGTTTTAATTCTAGAAGAAGTATAATTAGAACCTGAAAAATTCTCTTCTTTAGCAGTGATTGTTAAAAATCCGTTATCTAAAGAAGTGTTTTCAGCTCTATAATATTGAGATTCATTGTTCCCCCAACCACAAAGATTAGGGCATCCATTTCCTATTTCTTGAATCCAATTACTATTAAGTAATGTATCGTCAAATTCATCATTCCAAACTAATGTGTAATTTGAATAGGATAACGGAGTAGTATAACCAGAGTATATTATTGTGGTGTCTAAGTTGTCTAAAATATTTATAGAATAGGTATCTTCTATATATACATTAGCATTAAGATGAGCCCTAATAGCAATTGTATGCTGTCCAAAATCAGAATAAGTATGTGATGCTGTATTTAAAGATGAAAACTGAACATTAGACGAATCTAAGAGTTCATAAAATACAAAGGAATATCCGTTTGCACCTATTGAAGTTGCCACGACATCCACTTTTTTAGTTGCCGTATCAATTGTAACAGTATAATTTAAGTTTGTAGGTAAAGTAAAATTATAACAAGTACCATTGTCTTTTTTAGCATCTGGATCATAATTTGTAGCATTAGGATCGGTGCAACCTTTTTTACAGTTAACTAAAAAAAAAGTAATTGTTAGAATCATTAAAAATGAATTAAACCTTAAGTTCATATTTAAAAAATTTTTATTGTAAAGCAATAAATTTCCCATACCATTTAGCAGCTTGATCATTAGATTGGAGATATTCAACCCATAGAGTATCATCGTTAAGTTTTGTAATCTTGTATTCGCTTGCCCCAGTATAAAAACCCAAATGTAAACCTTGAGAAAAAGTTAATACAGAATCCTCATCAATATTCCATTTTCCAGTAGGAGGGTCAACAAATGGAGACGAATAGTCGAACAGATTTTGATAAGAATTGGGGAATTGAGATTGAAATGTATTATGAATATATATTAGACCATTTGTATTCATATCAAAAAGAAAATTATTTAATGTAAATGTGTAGCGATCATCATATAACCCTACTCCTGGTTTTTCATTAGGTTGTGCACTATACCAAATTGGAGAAGTAGACGAAAGAGGGCCTACACCAATATGGCCAGCACTATTTGAATCAACAGACCAGGTTTTTGGATTAGCACCACCTGAAATAAAAAACAACAGTGGGTTTTCTAGTAATTCGATGCTATCCTTAGTAATAATAAATTGTTGCGAATAGGAAGTAAAACCTTGAGAATTTGAAACTAAAAGAGAAACTTCCTTTATTCCCTTAAATGGGTAAATCCCAATTACAGTAGAGTCATTGCTAGTTTTTCCGTTATCTAAGTCCCAAAAATAATCTAAATCGTTACGTGGGCTAACAACTTTCAAGGAAACAATATTAGAGTCTAAAAATTCAAAAGAAAACTTAGCAGCCAAACTGTCTTTTATTCCGTAAAAACATTTGCCATCATCTTTTTTAGCACTAGAATCATAATTATGAGCAAGAGGATCTGTACATCCTTCTTTTCCGCAACTCAGAATAACAAGTATAAATAGTGTTATGTAAAATAGTTTACTAATAATTTTCATAGAATTTAATATCCTGGATTTTGAGACCAATTTCCTCCTGCTAAATCAATTTCATCTTGAGGAATTGGAAATAATTCGTGTTTACCAACTATAAAACCTGGAATTACATCTGCTGCTTTTCCAGTTCTAACTAAATCGAAAAAACGATGACCTTCACAAGACAATTCAGATCTTCTTTCTTTTAAAATATCCTCATAAAGATTCTCATTAGTTTGAAACGTTTTTAAAGGTAAACTTACACGAGAACGAACCAAATTTAAATATTCTAAAGCTACTGTATCATAACCCAATCTATTACTTGACTCAGCAGCCATTAATAATACATCGGCATATCTTATAACTCTATAATTTACACCACTTGTTAAATCATTATCTCCTAACCCGCTCATTTCAGCTCTAGATTTTATGTATTTATTGTTGAATAAGCCAGTGTGACCTCCACCACCAATTGAATAGGTTGATCCTGGAGAATTAATAGAAATAAAATTGTCTAGATTTAAACAAGTAGCTTCTCTCCTTGGATCTTGGAACTCAAAAGAATAATATAAATTTTGGGTCGGTAAATTATAACTGTTACCGTCCCCATAAAAAGCCCCCTCATAAGCTCTTATACCTTGATATCCTGGTGTTAAATTTCCTTCCAAGCAAATTAAACAATTATAGCCTCCACCCTCACCATCAGAATACTCTACATCAAAAACGGTTTCACTATTATTTTCATTAGATTTTAAAAACATAGTATTGTAGTTTGAAGCTAATGAGTAATTACCGCTATTAATTAAATCACTAAATATAAAATTAGCATTGGACCATTCATTTTGATATAAATATACTTTACCAAGCAAAGCTTGTGCAGCACCCTTGTCCACTCTACCCTTAATTCCTGAATGGGATGATTCCGATTTATAAGAAAGTACTACTATAGCTTCGTTTAAATCTTTTTCAATTTGGTCATAAACTTCACTTGCAGGATTTCTTATGCTTGATAAAACTTCATTATTGCCAATTCTTTTATTAATAATTAATGGCATATCTCCAAATACTTTAACCAATTCAAAGTAATAAAATGCTCTTAAAAATTTAGCTTCTGCTAGAATAGTTGCTTTTGAAGCAAAATTAATTTCATTTTCTTTAGATTCCAAAATAAAGTTACATCTAGAAATACCACAATAATTCCATCGCATTAAATTTCTCAACTCGTTGTTAACAGCCCCGTGAGTCATATTGTCAATTTGATGAAGACCCTCTGTATCTGTAACACTTTCTCCTCCAGCAATAGTGTTATCTGAAGCTATGTCTCCAATCCAGTAAGAAACAAACATACCTTGCAAAAGATCATATGCACCAGTTAGAGCTCTGAAATATTCTTGTTCATTTTGAAAATAATTTTCAGCATCTTGTGTGTATGGTGGATCTAATTCTAAAAACTTTTTACAACTAGTAATAATTACTAACGAAAAAATGACCGATATAAAAACAATAAATATTTTTTTCATTGAATTAAAATTTAATATTGATTCCTCCCATTATAGTTCTTGCTTGTGGATAAAACCCATTATCTACACCACCGTTTAAAGCTCCGCCACCAATATCAGGATCATAACCCATATATTTTGTAAAAGTAAATAAATTGTTAGCAGCTAAATAAAATCTCACATAGTTAGTTTTAAACTTCTTGCAAAAATCCTTAGGTAAAATATAGCCAATTTGTATATTTCTAACTCTTAAAAAAGAACCATTTTCAACAAAAAAATCTGAAAATACTCCATTTCTGTTTGAGGCAGTTGTGTAAATAGGAACTTCGTTAGATGGATTATCCACTGTCCATCTATCTAAAACATAATCTAGCTGATTAGCATATGGCTGTTGCCTTTCATAATTTCTAATGATTTTTTGTCCAACTGCTGCATATAAATTAGCTGAAATATCAAAGCCATAAAAATTAAAGCCTAAAACAGTACCAAACATAAATTTAGGTAACGGAGAGCCGAGGTTACTTTTATCGCTATTATCATTAAAATTAATTTTCCCATCACCATCTTGATCGACAAATATTAAATCGCCTACTTTTGCACCATCTTGAATAACATTTGAATTATCAATTTGACTTTGGTTTTGGTATATTCCATTAGTTTGATAACCAAAGAAATAACCAATTGGAAATCCAGCTTCAAACCTTGTAGCAGTATTTCCTCCAACACCAAAACTAGCACCAGGAATGAAATCAATACCATCGGGAACAGATGTCACTTCATTCTTAAGATAAGTGAAATTCAAATTCACATTAACTACAATAGGATTATTTGGATTCGTTGCATAACCAAACTCAAACTCAAAACCTTTATTAGAAACATTACCAGCATTGACGATAGGTGGATAACCCCCAGGTCCATATGACCCAATTAAAGCAGATACATTAGGGCTAAAAAGTAAATCATTTGTATTCTTTATAAAATAATTAGCAGTAATATCAAAAGAATTAAATAATTGTAAATCAAACCCAATATTTAATTGTCTGGTAGTTTCCCATTTCAAGTCTGGATTAGAGGCAGTTCCAATAGCTACACCAGCAGTAATTATATCATCAAATACATAAACGCCTTCTCCATTTAAGAGTGCTCTATATGCAAAGTTGGCAATTTGATCATTTCCAGAAATACCATAACTAGTTCTTAACTTTAAAAAAGTAATTGGCTTATAATTTAAAAAACTTTCTTCAGAAACTATCCAGGCTCCAGAAAAAGAAGGGAAATAACCATAACGACTGTTAGGCCCAAATTTACTTGAGCCATCTCTTCTAATAACCCCAGAAAAAATATATTTAAACTTGTAGCTATATTCTCCTCTTAAAAAAGCAGATAGAAGTCTCTCTTCAAACTCATAAGAGCCTGTATTGTTTTGATTAAACTGTCCAGGGGATTGACTTGCAGAAATATCGGCATAATCAATTGAATTATTTGGAATATTAAAACCAGTTCCATTTAAAACGTCACCTTTTCTTCTAAAAACTGATGCTCCTAAAGTAGATTTTATATTATGATCACTAATATTTAAATTATAATTTAAAAAACTTTCATAATTTAAATCTAAATAAGTAGCTCTTTGCTCAGAAACACTAGCTCCTCTTTCTACAAGAACACTATCATAAGTATCTGAATTTTGATTGTACTGAAAGCCATTAAAAACCATAACAGGGTCAAGATTAGCATTTAAAGCTGAGTTTGCATATTTTCCTGAGCCATACCAGGCTAGAGGGTTAAATGTTTTACCATCAACAATTGCATAATTATAGCTTAGTCTATTAGTAAAAGATAAATTGTCAAGTATTTTAACTTCAAACTCTTGTTTACCTACTAATTTATTAGTTAAAGATCTGTTATAAGTATTTTCAATTTGAGCAACAGGGTTAATAATATCGCTAACCTCATCTAAATATTCATAATTACCATCTGGAGAATGAATATTTCTTGTTGGGAAAGCATTTATAGTATTATATAGAACCGAGCCAATACCATTTTCGGCAAGTACACTTCTTTGCTCGTGAGTATATAAAAATACACTTGTTAATGTAAGTTTTTTTGATAGTGAATTAACTAAATTTACTCTAGCATTATACCTTTCAAAATTAGATTTTTTACCTCCTACAATTCCATCTTGAGAAAAATAATTTCCTCCAATTGAATATGAAGAGTTTTTTCCTCCTCCAGTAACACCAATATTAAAACTTTGAACAGGTGCATCCTGAAAAATTGAATCTTGCCAATTAGAGCCTACTTTTAAGTCTGTATTATTAAAAATTGGTTGCCCTCCTCCTCTAATAAACATTTCATTTTTGATTAAGGCATATTCACCTGCATTTAAAAGATTAAGTTTTTTAGTTGTGCTTTGCATTCCATAATAAGAACCTACTTCAAACTTAGGCTTAGATTCCTTTTTTCCCTTTTTGGTTTCTATAATAATTACCCCATTGGCAGCTCTAACTCCATATATACCAGCAGTAGCATCTTTTAAAACATTTATTGATTCAATATCACCAGGATTTAAAGCATTTAGACCCTGAGCATCGTATACTACACCATCTACTAAAATTAAAGGATTGTTGTTGCCAGAAGTTGACAACCCTCTTATTCTTATGTTTGAAGTTCCACCAGGTGAACCAGAATTTGTACTAATTGTTACTCCAGAAACTTGCCCCTGTAAGGCCTGATCCATTCTTGGAATATTTAATCTTTCAATGCTTTCACCTTTAACTTGAACTGTAGCTCCTGTCAATTCCTTTACTCTTGATGTTCCATACCCAACAACAACAACTTCCTCTAAATTTTCAGATGAAGGTTTTAATTGAATATCAATTTTAATTTTGTCGTTAACAGTAACAGCTTGACTTTTATAACCAATAAAGGAAAAAATTAAAGTATTCAATTGGTTATCTACAGTAATAGAATATCTCCCATCTAAATCGGTAGTAGCCCCACCTTCTTTTCCTTCAACTTTGATGTTAACTCCAGGCATTGTTTCCTTATTTTCATCAACTACTTTACCTGTAATAATTAAATTTTGAGAAAAAAATGGAAAAGAAAAAAATATTAAAAATGATAGTGAAATAAATTTCATAAAAAATAATTTAAAATATCATTGGAATTAAGATTTAAAGAAATGAATTATTGTAATATTTACACGAATATATAAATATATTTTATCCTACATTTTAACATATGTTAATTCAAAAATTAATAATAATAAAAGATTAAACAAATTTATTATTCTATATTAGATTTTAATGATTTTAAACTACATATGGGTTAGTTTTTTTATTGTAGCTTTTTTAGTTGCAATATTTCAATCCTTAAGTGGAAATCCTGAAATATTTTCATTAATTGTTAATTCTATTTTTGAAAGAGCCGAATTGGGATTTAAACTCTCTCTGGGTTTAACAGGAATTATGGCCCTTTGGCTAGGAATAATGAGAATTGGAGAAAAAGGAGGAGCAATAAAAATATTATCCAAGTTGTTTTCTCCATTATTAAATAAACTTTTTCCTGAATTACCCGAAAATTCAAAAGCACATGGTTCCATTATCATGAATATTTCTGCAAACGTGTTAGGACTTGATAATGCTGCTACTCCACTTGGACTAAAGGCTATGAAAGAACTTCAAGATGAAAATTCAAATAAAGAAACGGCTTCAAATTCTCAAATTTTATTTTTGGTTCTTAATACGTCTGGATTAACATTAATTCCAACAAGTATAATAGCTCTAAGAGCTACTGCAATGGCTGAAAATAATATAACTGGAAATCCTACTGATATATTTTTACCAATTTTAATAGCTACCTACTGCTCAACATTGGCAGGATTAATTTTTGTGGCAATTTTTCAAAAAATAAACTTATTTCAAAAAACAATTTTAGCTTATCTAGGAACAGCAACAATGTTAATAGGATTTTTGGTATGGTACTTAATAAATCATAAGGATCAAATTGAAGTGATTTCAGCGGTTACATCAGGATCTATTATTTTTTCATTTATCATTAGTTTCATAGTACTAGGATTAAGAAAAAAAATAAATATATATGAAGAATTTATTGAGGGTGCTAAAGAGGGGTTTAATGTAGCTGTTAGAATAGTTCCTTACCTAATTGCAATATTGTGCGCAATTGGAGCATTTACAACTTCTGGAGCTATGGGTTACATAATCGATGGTATTGGTAATTTTTTTAGTTTATTTTTTAATGATATTCGATTTGTAGATGCATTACCTACTGCTATTATGAAACCACTTTCTGGTGGTGGAGCTAGAGGAATGATGGTTGAATCATGGGGAGAAAACGCATCTCAAATAAATTCTTTTGTGGGTAGGCTAACTTCAACTCTTCAAGGTTCAACCGAAACAACTTTTTATGTACTTGCAGTTTATTTCGGTTCAGTAGGAATAAAAAATACAAGATATGCAATTATTGCAGGACTATTAGCAGACCTAGTAGGTGTGATTGCAGCAATTATTATTGCTTATGTTTTTTGGGGATAATTATTAACTAATTAAATTATTCAGAATCTTTTTTAATTTGCTGAATTACTAAGTTTACTTTAGTATTTAAAGACTCTAAAGTTTCATTATTTTCAATAATATAATCAACATAATTTTTGTTTTTAGAATCACTACTTTGTGAGTCCATTCTTTTTTTTACTGAATCAAAATCTGTAGAATCTCTTTTCAAAATTCTTTCAATTTTAAGATCATTTCTTGATTCTACTAAAATAATTTTATTCATTTTTAGATATGCTCCACTTTCAATCAAAATAGCAGCTTCCTTAAAAATAATATTATGTGAAATATTTAATTTTAACCATTTATCAAAATCCTTAGAAACAGATGGATGAACTAAACTATTTAATTGAATAATTTTGTCAGGATCACTAAATACTATATTGGAAATGAAATTAGTATTTAAGACTCCATTTATATAAGAATTTTCACCAAAAATAGAAGAAATATTATTTTTTAAAATAGAATCATTATTCATTAACCATTTGGCTCTTTTGTCAGAATTATAAACTGGAAATCCTAATTTTAAAAGTATTTTAGCAACTGTTGATTTACCAGATCCTATACCACCAGTTAAACCAACTTTTATCATAGGATTATTTCTTGTTATCTTCTGTTAATTTTGTGCTCTCGTCCATAGATACAGCAGATTTATCTACTTTAATTTTAACGTTTTGATCTATAGATAATACAATCGTAGAATCTTTAACTTCAGCAACTTTTCCATGAATTCCTCCAATAGTGACTACACTATCACCTTTTTTTAAGGTATCTCTCATGTTTTGAAGCTCTTTTCTTTTTTTATTTTGAGGTCTAACCATGAAAAAATAAAAGATTACAAAAATTGTCACTAAAAAAGCAATATTCAATATTCCACTGTTATCATCAACTTCGGATACTTGGAGAAAAAAGATCTTATTCATTTATTTTTTATTTATGTTTATATACCAGCAACAAATCCTTCTAAATATAGTCTATTTGTAGCAGGTCTGGTATTTGCTAAAATAGAAATGTATTTTTTGTTAAAACCTGCTCTTGAGGTTGTTAAAACCACAGGAATTTCTCCTGAATCTCCTGGTTTTATTGGAGTTTTTGGCCAACCTTTTAAAACTGTACAACCACAACCGGCCTTTACAGAATTTATAAGTAAAGAAGTTTTACCTATATTTTTAAATACAAACGTATGTTCTACTTTTGAACCAAGAGCAACAGTATCAAAATTAAATATTAAATCCTTAAATTCAATTATCGGAGGATATTTAGGACTAATTAAATCAGCAGTTATTTGATTTGAATAATTCGATTGATCATTATTACAAGACACAATCAAAAACAATATAATTATTAAGTGAAAAATTCTCATTTTAACCAATTAAACCTCTTCCTACTTTTTTCAATTTACCTTCATTTTTAAAGTCAGTAAAAATTTTATCTAAAATACCGTTAATAAATCCATTACTCTTAGGTGTACTATAAAATTTAGATATCTCAATGTATTCATTCAATGTTACCTTTAATGGGATTGATGAGAATTCTTTAGCTTCTGTTATTGCTAAATTCATTAACAAGGAGTCCATTTTAGCTAATCTTTCACTCTCCCAATTTTTTGAATAGGATTGTAAAACTTGATCGTTCAAAGACTTATTTAATGTTGCTTTTCTGAACAAGTTTAGAGCAAATTCCTTTTCATCATCTTTCCATAATGGTAAAACATGTAGTTCATTATCTAATTCAATAGATTTAAGTGTTTTAATAATCATTGAAGAAACATGATCTAAATCATCCTGCCAATAAATGCTTTTCTCGTCGAAAAAATGATGTAACAATTCAAAGTTACAAATCTCTTCCCTGAACAAGTCTATAATATCTGTTTTTTGGGAATTGAAATCGCTTGAATTAGAATTTAAAATATTATGAAAAGAAGATGTTTTATACAATGATTTAAAAAGTTTTTTTATTAAGTCATTTTCAACTACACCTTGCCAATTAATTTTTAATTTATTAGAAATTTTATCTAAATCTTTTGAAGATTCAATAATATTTATTATTTGGTTTGAAACAAAAGCATTATTTAAAGCATTTTTATCACTATTTAAAAAAGACCTTTTAGATTCCTCAATTTTTATATTTGCATACTTTTTAAGAGGAATAAAAATTTGAATTAAATAAATATATAAATCATATATTTTTTTCATACTATGGATAAACTCTTTTTCACCAGTTTTCAAATCATCGTTATTTGACAGCGAAAAAGCATAAAAAGCCTGCAATACTTTTATTCTAATATGTCTTCTATTCAACATTAATTGGTTCTTTTTTCTAATTCCATATTGATTCTTTTTTCTGCAATTTTATTAGCTGCTAGTGAAGTAGGAATGTTTTCTTTTTTTGATTTATTTAAAATATCTAAAGTAGTATTATAAATCTCTCCAGCCATTTCCATGACCTTTTTATTATTTATACCATGTATTTCAGCATAACAATTCATAACTCCTCCAGCGTTTATTAAATAATCAGGAGCATAAACTATTCCTTTATCAAATAAAATTTTACCATGAAGACCCTCATCCATAAGTTGATTATTTGCTGCACCTGCAATGATAGAACATTTTAATTTCTCAATAGTATTATTATTTACAGTAGCCCCAAGTGCACATGGAGCATAAATATCCATCTCTGCATCGTAAATATCATTTGGTTCTAAAAATTTACAATTATATTTAGATACTGTATTTTTAACTGCCTCTTTATTTATATCTGAAATTGTAATTACAGCACCTTCTTTATGAAGATACTCAAGCAAATACAAACCAACATGACCAATACCTTGAATAAGTATTTTTTTTCCATTTAGGCTGTCATTCCCTTTATGAAATTTTAAAGCTGCTTTCATTCCCATATAAACTCCGTAAGCAGTAATTGGAGAGGGATCACCTTTTTTGCCAGGTAATCCGGTAACATGTTTTGTGCTCTTGGAAACATAATGCATATCTTCTGGATTTATACCAACATCTTCAGCTGTAATATAAGAACCAGCTAAAGAATTTACAAATTCTCCAAACTTAATAAAAAGCTCGGGTGATTTTTGAGTTTTAGAGTCACCGATAATAACAGCTTTTCCACCTCCTAAATTTAATCCTGATATAGCATTTTTATAGGTCATTCCTCTTGAAAGTCTCATTACATCTGTTAAAGCAGACTGATCATCAGAATATTTCCACATTCTGGTTCCGCCTAAAGCAGGACCACAAACAGTACTATGGACAGCAATGATTGCTTTTAGTCCAGTTTTTTTATCTTGACAGAATAAAATTTTCTCATGGTTCATATTGAAAAAATTTATTGAGCTATTGTCATTCATATTTTATTGATTAAATTAAATTCTAGTTCATTATTTAATGAATCATGAAATATTTGACAAAAATAATATTTTGACAATATAAACTCAGAAAAAAAAATAATCGTTTATTGTAATTATATTTGCTCACTATTGGAATCACTTTTACACCTTAATAAATATTTTTTAAAATATAAATGGCACCTATCACTAGGTATAATATTTATAATTTTATCAAATTATTTTGGGGTTTATATGCCTGAAATCATTGATCAAGCAGCCGATGAGCTATTAAAACATGTAAAAAATAAATCTGATCAAAAAAACAATATAATTCTTTGGGACTTAGGAATTAGACTAGTTCTAACTTATATGCTTTTTTCCATTCTTAAGGGCGTTTTTTTATTTTTCACACGTCAAACAATTATTGTAATGTCCAGAAATATTGAGTTTGATTTAAAAAATGAAATCTTTTCTAAATATCAACAATTAACAATTTCCTTTTATAAGAATAATAAGACTGGGGATTTAATGAATAGAATTAGTGAAGATGTCACCAAGGTTAGAATGTACCTAGGACCTGCGATAATGTACTCCATCAATGTTATTATTTTATTTATAATGGTTATTTCATTTATGCTTTATAAAAATGCAGTTCTTACAATGTATGTATTATTTCCACTACCAATACTTTCTTTAGTAATTTATATGGTTAGTAGTATTATCAATAAAAAAAGTGAAATCACACAACGTAAACAATCTAAAATCACATCATTTGTTCAGGAAGCTTTTTCTGGAATTAGAGTTTTAAAAGCATACAATAAAAAATCACACTTTACATCACTTTACAAAAAAGAAACCGAAGATTACAAACGAGCATCCTTAAGTCTTGCTTTAGTTAATTCACTTTTCTTACCCTCTATTATATTTCTAATTGGTCTAAGTACAGTTATTACCATTTATTTGGGAGGAATAAAAACAATTAATAATGAACTGGACTATGGTGATATAATTCAATTTATCTTTTATATAAACATGCTTACTTGGCCATTTGCGTCTGTTGGTTGGGTAAGTTCTCTAATTCAAAGAGCAGCTGCATCTCAAAAAAGAATTAATGAGTTTATAAATATTACTGAAAAAGTTTTAAATAACGGAGCTGAAAAACTAGAACAAATATTTAAAGTAGAATTTAAAGACATAAACTTTAAATATCCAAATAGTGATGATTATGTACTTAAAAACATAAATTTTAAATTAAATGCTGGAATGAGTCTTGGAATTTTTGGAAAAACTGGAGCTGGAAAATCTTCATTAGTTCAATTATTATGTAGACTATATGAACCCTCAGAAGGTAAAATTTTCATTAATGACATTTCATATAAACAAATAGAATTAAATGCTTACAGAAAAAAAATTGGATATGTACCACAAGATGTTTTCTTGTTTTCTGATTCCATAGAAAACAACATTGCCTTTGGATTAAATAAAGAGGATTTTAATGAGGATGAAATTAAAACTGCTGCAGAAAGCGCAGGTTTATTAAATGAAATTGAAACGTTTAATGATTCTTTTCAAACAAAAATTGGTGAAAGAGGAGTCACACTATCTGGTGGGCAAAAACAAAGGGTTTCAATAGCAAGAGTATTGTTTAGAAAACCTCAATTATTAATTTTTGATGATTGCTTGTCAGCAGTAGATTCACAGACATCAAAAAAAATACAACAATCATTGAATAAAGACTCAAGTAAAAAAATATCAATTCATATAAGTCATAAAATAAATAACATTAGCAATTGTAATCACATATTAGTTCTAGAAAATGGTGAAATTGTCGATCAAGGAAACCATGAAAATTTATTAAAAAGCAAAGGCTTTTACTATGATATATTTAAAAAACAACAATTGGAAGATAATTAATTACACTGATTTTAAAAAAAAAATAAAAAGGTTAATTATATTGCAGATATAAAACACAGAGAATGTCTACTGAAAACACCAAGGATCAAGAAAACTATAGAAATGAAATTTATTCAAAATCTGTAAGAGCTGGTAAAAGAACCTATTTTTTTGATGTTAAATCTACAAGGTCTGGAGATCATTATTTAACAATTACAGAAAGTAAAAAAAAGTTTGATCAAGATGGTAATTTTCATTTTGAAAAACATAAAATATTTCTTTACAAAGAAGATTTTGATAAATTTAAAGATGGATTTATTGAAGTTATTGATAAAGTTATATCACTTAATGAAGCTAACCCAGTTGAAAACAATAATTCATTGGAAAGTAAGTCCTTTAAGAATGTAGATTAATAAATTTCTAAATACTTTTTTTTCAACAATTTATAAATCTTATATTTTTTTCAAAATAATTGATTTACAGGTTTTTAAATTATTTTGTTCAAGAAAAAATCATTATTTTTTTTGATAAGTTAATTTAATTGGTCTTTAAACACAATTATGTGTAAAATCAATTTTAAAATTAGTAATCCACAAAGTTTTAAATTATAACTTTAGGTTATAATTAATTGATATTAAAACTAAATATTAATGGGTAAAATCATAACCATAGCGAATCAAAAAGGTGGTGTAGGAAAAACTACTACTGCCATAAATCTTTCAGCCTGTTTAGGCGTGCTTGATAAAAAAACATTATTAATTGATGCTGACCCACAAGCTAATAGTACTTCCGGAGTTGGTTTTGAGCCGCGTGACATTAATAAAGGGATTTATAATTGTATAATTAACGGTGAGAACCCTAAAGACCTTATCCTGAAAACTAAAAGTCCAAATCTTGATCTACTACCATCACATATTGATTTAGTTGGTGCTGAAATTGAGATGATTAATTTAGAAGAAAGAGAATTTGTTTTCCAAAAAACATTTAAACATTTAGCTAATAATTATGATTATATTTTAATCGATTGTTCTCCCTCATTAGGCCTTTTGACTTTAAATTCTCTCACACTTTCTGACAGTGTTATTATACCAGTTCAATGTGAATATTTTGCCTTAGAAGGATTAGGTAAGTTATTAAATACAATTAAAATTGTCCAAAGTAGATTGAATAAATCTTTAGATATTGAGGGTATCTTACTAACTATGTATGACACAAGACTAAGACTTTCTAATCAAGTAGTCGAAGAAGTTAAAATACACTTTCAACAACTTGTTTTTGATACTATTGTTCACAGGAATACTAGATTGGGTGAAGCTCCAAGCCATGGTGAAACAATTATAATGCATGATGCAAGTAGTAAAGGTGCAGTTAATTATTTAAATCTTGCAAAAGAACTTATAAAAAAGAACTTAACTGAAAATACTGTGAATGAAGTCGTAAATAATATTGCTGTTAATGGGTTCTAAAAAAAGCGCACTTGGAAAAGGATTAGGCGCTTTACTTGAAAATGCAAAAACAGATATTACATCTAATTCAAACAATCCAATACAAAATCAAGCTGGATTAATATCAAGAATTAATATTTCTAATATTACCCCTAACCCATTTCAACCAAGGATAGATTTTGAAAAAAATTCTTTAATAGAATTATCAAATTCTATTAAAGAACATGGAATAATACAGCCAATAACAGTAAGAAAAATAGGTCGAGATAATTTTCAAATTATTTCTGGTGAAAGAAGATATCAAGCTTCAAAAATTGCAAATATCAATGAAATTCCTTGTTATATTAGAATAGCTAATGATGAAGAAATGCTTGAGATGGCAATTGTTGAAAATATTCAAAGAAAAGATTTAAATTCAATTGAAATAGGATTGAGCTATCAAAGGTTGATTGAAGAGTGTAATTTAACTCACGAACAATTAAGTAACAAAGTAAGTAAAAACAGATCTACAATAACTAATTTCTTAAGACTTTTAAAATTACCTATTTTGGTTCAAAAAGCTCTCCGAGATAGTACAATTAGCATGGGACATGCTAGAGCATTACTCTCATTTACTAGCGAACAGGAAATACTTCAAGCTTACAATAAAATTTTATCTGAAAATTTATCTGTAAGACTCACTGAGCAAATGAGTACAAAAGTTAAAGAAAATAAAAAAAATAAAAAAGGAATTTTAAATAGGTATGAAATAAGAATGGAAAATAATATTTCATTTCAATTTAAGTCAAAAGTGAAAATTAAAAAGAAATTAAATGGAAGTGGACAATTATTAATTTCTTTTAAAAATCAAGAGCACTTAGCTAAAATACTTGATAATTTTGATCAATGATTAGAACTTTAATTTTCTTATTAATAATTATAACTAATAATAACTTTGCTCAAAATTCCGATAGTTTAAAAATAAATAAATTTTCATTTAAATCTACTTTACTTTCTTCTGTTATTCCTGGTAGTGGTCAAGTCCACAACAATATAATAAGATCAAACACTACAAAAAATAGATTATGGTGGAAATTACCATTGATATATGGAGGGTTAGGAACAACCCTTTATCTTATAAACTTTAATAATCAAGAATTTAATAGCATTAAAAATGAAAGATTAAATAGAATAGACGGTAATAGCCCAATATATTACGCTCAATATTCTGAAAATCAACTTAAAGAAATTCAAGATGAATATAGAAGGTTAAGAGATTTATCAGTTATTTCCTTAATAGGAATATATTTTCTTCAAGTAATTGATGCAAATGTTGAATCCCATCTTTTTTTATTTGATATTAGTGACAACTTAACTTTTAGAATTAAGCCTTCTTATCAAATAAATAATTATTACAAAAATTCATTTTCAACTCAATTTTCACTAAATATTAAAATAAAAAAACAAAAAGAAAATTTTTATTTTTTTTAAATACACTTTATGGAAAAATTTGATTTATGTATTATAGGTGCTGGACCTTCAGGTTATGCTGCGGCAATGAGAGCTATTGACTTGGGTAAAAAAACTATTTTAATTGAAAAAGATAAAGTTGGTGGAGCAGGATTATATAACGGTGCCCTATCCTCTAAAACTATGTGGGAACTTTCTGAGAAATTAAGAACAATAAATGAAGGAATTAAATCTGCAGGTCGTGAAGTTGTAGAATTATCATGGGAAGATGTACAGAAAAATCTTATGGAATCTACCTTTGATAGAAAGTTTCAATATTCATGTCATTTAAAATTACTTCAGTCCAAAGCTCTAAATAATATTTTCAAATATGAGCGTGGATTAGGAGCATTTATTGACAATCATCAAGTTCAAATTCAAAAATCGAACAGCGAAAAAAAAACTATTCATGCTGAAAATATAATTATTGCTACTGGAAGTAAGCCTAGAACTCTTCCTAATATAGATGTTGATGAAAATATAATTATGACCAGTGACGGAGTTGATCATATGAAAGATTTTCCTAAATCAATGGTAATTGTAGGTGCTGGTGTAATTGGTTGTGAGTATGCTACTATATTTTCAAATTTTGGTAAAACTAAAGTTTATTTAATTGATAGATCAGATAGGATTCTTCCATTTGAAGATTCGGACATATCGGATATGATTAGTAAAAATCTTAAGAAAAAAGGGGTGACAATTCATAATAAAGCTCAATTAGAAAGGTTGGAAATAAAAAATGGAGAAGTTGAATATGAGTTATCTTATAAAGACGGTTCTAAAGAAATTATACAGGTAGAAAAAGCTCTTTTATCTGTAGGAAGAAAACTATGTATTGAAGGACTAAATATGGAAAATGCTGGAGTTACTCTAAGTAAAAGAGGTGTTCATATTGGTGATAATAATACTCAGACAAATATTCCTAATATATATGTAGTTGGAGATGCAAGCGGTCATATTTCATTAGTTAATGTTGGTGAATTAGAAGGTAGATATGCTGTTGAAAGAATATTTTCTAAAAAATATTACCCATTAAATTACTCAAACATATGTACTATAATGTTTCTTCAACCCGAGGTTGCTTCAGTAGGAATCAATGAAAAAACATGTATCGAAGAAAATATTCCTGTTAAAGTAGTGAAACTTGATTATTCTTGTATTGCAAGAGCTATTGCGATGAGAAAAACCGAAGGTTTTTTTAAAATTATAGTTTCTGATGATAAAAAGATGAAAATACTGGGAATGAGAGCTGTTGGAGAGCATGCTTCAAGTGCTATTCAAGGGGTAGGTTTATTGATGAAAATGGATAGAAATATTCATGAGCTTGCAGAAATGGTTCATCCTCACCCATCTATTATTGAAGGAGTTCAGGAATGCGTAAGAATGCTATTAAATAAGTCAATATTTAAAGCTTCAATATTTAAAGACAAGCTTTCTTGTTACAGAAGAATTGGCGAGTACGTTGAGGATCTTCAAAGACTTTAGATTTCTAAAGTATACTACAAACTATATAAGTTCTAAAAAATCATAATTTATGAGATATAAATACTGCATATTCTTATTTTATTTTCTACATCTTTTAATTACATCTTGTGGTGAAAATGAAAAAAACATTTCAAAAATTAAAGCAAATAAGCAATATAAAGAATATATAAAAAAAGATTTTATAATGTTAAGAAATGATCCTAGGACTCTTAAAATAAATTCCTTTTTTAATAAAAAATATAAGAATAGGGTTTTTAATGGAAATATTCTATTTGCTGAAAAAGGACAAATAATTACTAGTAATAGTTACGGCTACTCTAACTTTAGAAATAAAGAAAAGCTAACTAAAGATCATTCTTTTCAATTAGCTTCAGTTTCAAAACCTTTTACCGCAATTGCTATTTTACAACTTGTTGAAAAAGGAGAAATCAATTTAGATGATACTTTACAAAAGTTTTTTCCTGATTTCCCATATAAGAAAATAACGATTCATCAATTATTAAGTCATAGATCAGGAATGAGTAAATACACGCATTTTTGTGATGCACCAGATAGTATCTGGCCAGATAAAAATTTAACTATAAATAATAAAGATGTTATAGAAATAATGTCTAAAATAGTTCCTCTTATAAACTACCCCCCTGGAAAAAGATATTATTACTGTAATACAAACTACTTACTACTTGCATCTATAGTTGAGAAAGTATCGGGAATGAGTTTTAAACATTACATGAAAAAAAAAATATTTATTCCTATTCAAATGAATAATACTAATATTTATAATAGAACAAATTACAAAGAACTTTTTTTACCTGTTCAAGGATATGAAAATAAAACACCCTGGGAAGATGTTTATCTTAATGGAGTAGTTGGAGATAAAGGAGTGTATTCAACTACTTTAGATATGTTGAAGTTTGATAGAGCTTTGAAAAGTAATTTACTACTATCAGATTCGTTGAAAGAATTAGCTTTCAGTAAAATGAGTAAAGATTTTAGTGGATTAAAAAATTATGGCTATGGATTTAGATTAAAACAACACAAATTATATGGCAAAATTGTTTATCATACAGGTTGGTGGAAAGGGTTTAGATCTTATTTTATAAAAGTTTTAGAAAAAGATCAAACTATAATTGTACTTAATAATGTAAAAAGAGGAAGATTCTTAAATATAGATGATTTGATTGATCTAATTAATTAATCTAGACTATTTAAAGCATCTAAAGAAGGCCTATAATCATTGTCAATTTTAATAGCTTTTTTATAACAAGATTTAGCTAAATTAAAATCTTTTTCTATCTCATGACATATTCCTAGATTATGAATTGCTTGAACATAATTCGAGTTTTTATAAATAGCTTTTTTAAAATAATAAAAGGCAGAGTCTAAATAATACTGATTATTATCTAAGTTATATTCACCTAAAAAAGTATTACCAATATTAAAATAAGTCTCTTCAAAGTTAGAGTCAATTTTCGTAATAATATGAAATGATTCTCTAGCTTTAAAATAATTTTCATTGAAATGATAATAAAGACCTTTGTTTCTGTGAGCTTCAATGCTTAAATTATTAATTGCTATAGCAGAATTATAATAATCTAAAGCATTAGTATTTCCTAAATTTTCAGCTAACATTCCCATATGAATATAGGCATCAAAATAATTAGGATCAACCTCAATTGCAGTTTGGTAAGAAGAGGACGATAGTTTTAAATTTCCCAAAAAATGATAAATCATTCCTTTTATAAGATAGGCTTCAGCTATTCTTTTATCAATTTTTAAAACATCATTTACAAGCTTCATCGCTTGGTCTGTATTCTTCTCAAAAAGAAAAATTTTTGACCTTAAGAGTCTAGCAGCAATAATTTCTTTGTCTTCTTTAATACAATTATCTAAGTATATTTTAGACTCGTCAATCATACTTACGTCTTGTTTAAAAACCGCTAGCTCATACAAAATTGCAGCTTTGTGATATTTTAAAAACGAAACATCAGGAGTTATACTTAAAGCTCTATTAATATCATCTAAAGCAGATATGAAGTTTCTTTTTTCTTGGTAGTATAAAGCTCTTTTTAGATAAACATTTGGACTTTTAGGGTTATTAATAATTTCTTTATCAATATCAAAAAGAGAGTTTGAATTAATTTGTAAATCTAAATTATTGTCGACCAGTATAGTTTTATCTTCTATTTGAACATTTTTACTGTTATTAGAGTTGCATCCTAAAAATATTAAAGTAATAAATAATATTTGTCTCATATATAAAGAGGGGCCTTTTTGGCCCCAATAAATAATAATGGTATAATTAACTGTTTAATTGCTCTATTACTTTAATTTCTAATTCTTCTAAAAGTTCAGGATTATCTTTGAGAATGTCTTTAACAGCATCTCTACCCTGTCCTAATTTTGTTTCACCATAGGAATACCATGAACCAGATTTATTAATAATATTCATTTCAACTCCAAGATCTATTATTTCTCCTATTTTAGAAATTCCTTCCCCGTACATAATGTCAAATTCAGCTTGCTGAAAAGGAGGAGCTACTTTGTTTTTAACCACCTTCACACGAGTTCTATTGCCAATAATTTTATCAGCATTTTTAATTGCACTAGACCTTCTTATGTCTATTCTAACTGAGGAATAAAATTTTAAAGCATTTCCACCAGTTGTGGTCTCTGGATTGCCAAACATTACTCCAATTTTTTCTCTTAACTGATTTATAAATATGCAACAAGTATTCGCTTTACTTATAGATCCTGTTAATTTCCTTAATGCTTTAGACATTAATCTCGCTTGAAGACCCATTTGATTATCTCCCATCTCACCTTCAATTTCTGCTTTTGGTGTCAAAGCAGCAACTGAGTCAATAACTAATATATCAATCGCACCTGACCTTATTAGATTATCAGCGATTTCGAGAGCCTGTTCTCCGTTATCAGGTTGAGAGATTAATAAGTTATCTACATCAACTCCAAGGTTTTTTGCGTAAAATTGATCAAATGCGTGCTCAGCATCGATAATTGCAGCTATACCACCTTTTTTTTGAGCTTCAGCAACAGCATGAATTGCAAGTGTAGTTTTTCCTGAAGATTCTGGACCATAAATTTCAACAACTCTTCCTTTTGGAAACCCTCCCACTCCTAAAGCTCTGTCTAAGGTGACAGACCCTGTTTTTATAACTTCTAACTTCTCTACTGGTTCGTCACCTAATCTCATTACTGATCCTTTCCCATAAGACTTGTCCAAACGATCCAGTGTAGCTTGTAAAGCTTTAAGCTTTTCTTTATTTATTTCTTCCATTTTTTAAATTTTCTACTAATTTCACAATTAAGTACATAAATGTTTTACGTACTAATTAAGAGCCTCCATAATTTGTTCGTAATGACCAGCTGTTTTAACTTTATCAAAAACCTTGATGATTTTATTATTTTCTATAACAAAAGTTTTTCTTAAAATACCATCGTATTCCTTGCCCATAAACTTCTTTAAACCCCAACAATTATATTTATTAATAACAGTTTTTTCAGTATCTGCCAACAATGAAAATGGTAAATTATATTTTTCAATAAATTTTAAATGCTTAGCTGAATTATCAGCGCTAACTCCTAATACTTCAAAATCTTTACTTTTTAATTGAGAAAAATTATCGCGTAAATTACAAGACTCTTTGGTACATCCAGGGGTATCGTCTTTTGGATAAAAATATAGTATTAACTTTTTATTAGAGAAATCGCTTAATTCTACATTATTACCGTTTTGATCAAGGCCTTTGAAATTTGGTGCAGAGTCACCCTCTTTTAATATATTCATACTTATTTTTAAATTTCTAACAAATTAGCAAATAAGGATAGATAATAACAATATTTGTATAACTTAATTTTTCAACATTTTAATTCTAATATATCAAATATGGATTTTAAAAAAATTACTGAAGAAAATTCTAATCACAATAATCTTGAAAATAAATCTACTATTGAAATTTTAAATAATATAAATTATGAAGATCAAAAAGTTGCAGTTGCTGTAAAAGAAGAAATTAAATCAATTAAAAGTTTAGTTGATGATGTTGCAGAAAGAATGAAAAACGGAGGAAGATTATTTTATATTGGTGCAGGAACAAGTGGCAGACTAGGAATTCTAGATGCCAGTGAGTGCCCTCCCACATTTGGAGTTGCAGATGATCTTGTGAATGGAATTATTGCGGGTGGAGATTCGGCAATAAGAAAAGCTGTTGAATATGCAGAAGATGATATTTACATGGGTTGGGAAGATTTAAAATCATATAATATTAATGAAAATGATAGTGTAATTGGAATTGCCGCTTCTGGAACAACACCATATGTTATTGGAACATTAGATATATGTAATAAAAATCATATTCTAACTGGTGGAATAACATGTAACCCTGGAAGTCCATTAGATAATATTGCAAAACATGCTATTGTACCAATAGTTGGACCTGAATTTATAACTGGAAGTACAAGAATGAAATCTGGAACAGCTCAAAAATTAATTTTAAATATGATTTCTACATCACTAATGGTTAAATTAGGAAAAGTAAAAGGGAACAAAATGATTGATATGCAACTTTCAAATAATAAATTAATTTCTAGAGCTGAAAAAATGGTAATGGAAGATTTAAATATAAATTTAGAAGTTGCAAAAAATCTAATATCAATTCATGGAAGTGTTAGAAAGGCTATAGACTCCTACAAGTAATTTTCAATGATTTTGTTTTCTAAAATATTTTCAACAAGAATTTTAAATGAATTTATCTTTTTCTTTTCAAAAATAAAGTCAAATATAAAACTCTGATTATCTCCATTTATCAAAATACTTGAAATATCATTAAGTAATGTTTGTTTATTTACACTATTCCAACTTTCGTTTTGAAAATCGTAAGAATTTATTAAGGTTTTAAAATCTAAAACACCAAAAAAAGGGTTGTTGTAAATACTATCAGTAATCGCAGTATTAGTAACTATATCACTATTCAAAATAAATTTTGAAAGAAAATTCAAATTATTAGAAATATGCAAAATATTATCTTTAAATAAAATTGAATTTTGATCAATTTCAAAACAAACTCCTTTTAAAATATTTAAATTATTATCCTTAAAGTAACGGAACAAAGCCTCCTGATTTTTAATACCAAAACTTAAAGCGTAATATGGAGAATTTTTAAATATAGAATTTAATTTATCCTCACTTTGAATTTCAAAATCAAAATCATCCCAATATTCATTATCATTTTCTTCAACTATTTTTTTATTGAAATCTGATCTTGAAAAATTAGAATCTTTTAATAAATATCCGCTATCTAAGGAGTCTGAAGGTGATTTTAATGAATTATTTAAAGAAAACATAATACTTCCATTCATTAAAGGAATAAGCTCTTTAAAATTAATAATACTGTTATTGTCAATATTAGAGAAACCAAGTTTTGATAGCTTAGAAAAATAACTTTCAATATTATTAGTTTCAATATTTGCAAATACAAAAGAAAATAATGAATCATCTTTTGGAACTAAACTTTTAAAATTTTTATTTAAAACACCACTAGAAAAATTATTATAAAACTTTGGATTACTTTGTAATTTACAGTTAATCTTTCCTTCCAAAAAATTCAAACTTAAAATTACATCTTCACTAAATTCATTAATATTGACTCTACTATTAATCTGAGATTTAATAAAATCATTATTTAGATTGTTAATTAATCTATTAATTTTTGAATAAGAAATATAAATTGAAAAATCATCTTTAAGATTTAGAAACTCTGAAATATATTCATTGTCTTGATTTGTATTTTCTTGTTTAAAATAATCTAAAATTTTAGCTTCCGAAAAGTTTTTATCTAACGAAAAAGCAGCTATGAAATTTGACTCATTAAAACCAAAAGAAATATTATGCTCAGATGAAAAACAAATAGTAGGATTTGAGGAAGTAAATTTTTCTACTCCAAAAAAACTAGACAAATTCTGCTTAAATGTTTTAAAATCTTCAATATTTCCAGCTAAAAAAATTGCACCATTTATTTTTCCAGGTTCATTAATTACAAATAGTTTTTGAGGGAGGTCTATATTAAAACCTAATAAACTACTATTGAAAGATGATTTAAACACACTGTAGATTAGCTTTTGATCACTTGTTAAAAAATCAATATTTCCTAAGTTAGATTTACTAATAAGTTTCTTTAAATCAATAGAAGTTGCCATTAATACATCTTTCTCAGACTTAATTGTATTATTTATCCAAGTATCTGGATTATTATCACAGCTGTAAAAAAGAAAAGAAAAAAAAAGAATATTGAATATAAATTTCATGTTAATTTCTAATAGCATGTAAGCCAGGTAATTCTTTACCTTCAAGATATTCAAGCATAGCTCCTCCGCCGGTTGAAACATGGCTCACTTTATCTGCCATATTAAATAAATTTATAGCCGCTACACTATCTCCCCCACCAACAAGTGAAAAAGCTTTGTTTTTTGTAGCTTCAACTATTGAATTTGCAATTGAAATTGTTCCATTTTGGAAATTACTCATTTCAAAAACTCCCATTGGTCCATTCCATAATATCAAGGAGGAATTCACAATAATATTATTAAAAATTTTGATGGAATCTGGGCCAATATCTAGCCCCATTTCATCATTTGGTATTAAATCAATAGTTCTAATATTATATTCTAAATCGTTACTAAACTCTTTACAACATAATGAATCTGTTGGAAGATGAATTTTAACGTCTTTATCAGCTGCTTTTTTTAATATTTCTAGCGCTAAATCCAAATATTGATCTTCAACTAATGATTTACCTATAAGCCCATTTTGAGCTTTAATAAATGTGTAAGCCATTCCACCACCTATAATTAAGTGATCTACTTTCTCTAAAAGATTTAAAATTATAGTGATTTTAGAAGATACTTTTGCACCTCCAACAATTGCTGTAAGTGGATGTAAATTGCTATTTAAAACTTTGTCTACACAACTAATTTCTTTTTCTATCAAAAGTCCAAACATTTTATCATTTGGAAAATAGTTAGCTATTATTGAGGTAGAGGAATGTGCTCTATGTGAAGTTCCAAAAGCGTCATTTACGTAAACATCTCCGTGGTTAGATAATTTTTGAGCAAAATCTTTTTCTCCATTTTTTTCTTCTTTATGAAATCTTAAATTCTCAAGTAAAACAACAGATCCATTTTCTAAGTTTTTAGTTGCTTTAAATGAGTCATCGCTTATACAGTCAGAACAAAAAATTATTTTTTTTTCTAAAAGAGACTCAAGACTTGGAATTATTTGACTTAATGAGAATTCCTTATTAGGTTCATCATTAGGCCTGCCTAAATGTGACATTAAAACAATACTTCCTCCATCATTAAGTATCTTTTCTAGTGTTGGTATTGCCATTTTAATTCTAGTGTTATCTGTTACATTTCCATTGTTATCAATTGGAACATTAAAGTCGACTCGAACTAAAGCTCTTTTATTTTTAAAATTATAAGATTTTAAATCCATTTTAAATAATATTTATTCAGCTAAAATACCAGATTAAAAAAGAATTTATACATTCATGATATATATATTTTAAAAATTATTTAATGAAGTTAGTTTCTTGGAATTTAAATGGGATAAGAGCTGTAGAAAAAAAAGGTCTTTCTACTATTTTAGAACATATTAACGCTGATATTATTGGGTTTCAAGAAACCAAAGCTCAAGATGATCAAGTATTAGAAGCATTAAAAGAGGTTTCTGGTTATCATATATTTTCCAATAGTGCTGTTAAAAAAGGATATAGTGGAACTGCAATTTTATCAAAAAAAGAACCTATTAAAGTTACTTATGGATTAGGAATTGAAGAACACGACCAAGAGGGAAGGCTTATTTGTGCAGAATATGAAGACTTTTATTATATCACTGTTTATGTACCCAATAGCGGAACTGGATTAGTTAGATTAAAATACAGAACAAAGTGGGATAATGATTTATTAGAATTTGTTAATAATAAAGACAAACCTGTATTTCTATGTGGAGATTTAAATGTTGCTCACCAAGAATTAGATTTAAAAAATCCAAAATCAAACTATAATAAAACTGCAGGATATACTCAGTTTGAGATTGATGGAATGACAAATTATATAAATTCGGGTTTTACAGATACTTTTAGACACTTCTATCCTCAGGAAATTAAATACTCATGGTGGAGTTATAGGTTTAGCGCTAGATTAAAGAATATTGGATGGAGATTAGATTATTTCCTTGCATCTGAAGATGCACTTAATATGGTTAATGATGCATTTATACTAAATGATGTGATGGGATCTGACCATTGCCCAGTGGGAATAGAATTAAAATAAATCTACATTTGTTTTATCCACCCATTTATTAAAAATCTTTCTCTTGCTAAAATTGCTTCTTCTTTGTTTTTGTAAAGATTAAGTACAACCCAATGATTAGGGAAATTATTTTTTTTAATTATTTTACAATACTTAAACCCTTTATTTTTCATTTGATTTCTAAATGCTACAGCATTTATCTTTTTTTGGTAACTCCCAACAATTAATGCAATATCATTTTCAAGTTTATTGACTTCTACAATTTCATTATCAATTTCTAATGTATAATCGTCTTTTAAGAATGAAGATTTTTTTTCATCGATATTTAACAAGCTTATTTTCTGATTATTTACTAATTCATTTTTTTGGGGCTCATAGCAAACAAATGAAAGCATTGCAAATAAAACTGAGCAGGAAAATAGAAATATAATTTTCTTATTACCCAATAATTTTTGATAACTATCATTTGAAAAATCAGAATTTTTGAATTTTTTATTCATTTGTAACTTAATTACAAATCTATTTACTCAAAATATAATATAAAAGTTACATTAGGTAATGAATTTTATAAAATAGACTATAATTTGAGAGCCTTTATTGTTATATAAATATTTTCAATTGGTCTATTTTTACCATCTGTAATTTGATCACTAATTTTGTCTACAATAGACATTCCACTAATCACTTCTCCAAAGACAGTATATTCATTATCTAAATGTGGGCTACCTCCTACTTTTCTATATGTAGCACGATTTTTTTCAGGAATTTCGATTTTATATTTTTTTTCTATTTCGTTCATATAATTATCAGATAAGGGTCCTTTTTGAACAATATAAAAACTAAATGGACTTGACGACAAGTTATATTTACTTGGATCTTTATAATATTGCTCTTGAACAGCCATAGCAATTGCCCCTCTTTTATGAATATTTAAAGTATTGATTTCCGGAGGAATTCTATACATGCCAATTTTAGCCATTTTTTGTAATCTATTATTTTTATCGCTATTCCCTCCCTGAATTATAAAGTTTTTGATTACTCTGTAAAATATTGTGGAATCAAAAAAATTTCTTTTAGAAAGTAAAATAAAATTTGATCTGTGTAATGGAGTATTTTCATATAACTTAATTTTTATATCACCGAATTTTGTGGTCATTACAACAGTATTTTCATTATTAATGTTTCCAAATTCAAAAAGCTTTTCCTTAACATTTTGATTATTAATTAAGTTGGTTTTAAGAACCTTTTTATTATCTGTTTTTTTTGTTTTTAAATTGGTAATATTAATATAATTACTTTTTTTTGACTTTGTAAAGTATTCTTTAGGGGGTTGGTTATCACAACTAAATAATAATAAAGCAAGAAAAAATGATGAAATTATTTTCATATAATAAATGAAAGAAAAAGAAATATAATTCCAAAAACAGAAATACTAGATATTATATAAGTTGACAATATATAAACAACATTTGGTCCCTTTGATACAATGGTAATTAAAGGCAGAAGAAGAAGAAGAAAATAGAAATAAAAAACTCTGTAAACACAAAAGTTATTTATAATGCTTAATATTTCACCTTGATTATTAAAGTTTATATGTGTGTTTTGATTAAATATCTGACTTCTTTGTAGAGTTAACTGATTATTTTTAATTTGATTAATATATTTTACTTTATCCAAGGAAACACCAAATTCAATTTTTTTTTTATTAAAATCTAGACATTCTAATGCCAAAGTACCAGATTCCATATCAATATATTTTTTAACTATTTGAACATTTATGGAATTAGACGGGAGTAATTTAAAATCCATAAGAATTAAAAAAGCAACGCAAACAGCTATCCAACTAATTAGTGGAATAAACCAACTGAAATAAGAGTTTTGTATATTGTAATATGTGATTTCATTAACTTTCTCATCTTTAATTTTTTTGTAATAAGCATATTTCTTAGCCCATTCCATTCTTTTATTAAGTTCTTCTTGAGAATATCGGGATCTAGACTTGGATTTGTTAAAAGAATTACTTACTGGATTTTTAAGTATTTTATGCTTATCATCAGTCAAATAAGCATAAGCTTCATTAATTTCAATGAATATATTTTTTGCATTAATAGAACTATTTTTATCGGGATGATATTTTTTAGCAAGCTTTCGATAAGCAGCTTTAATTTCATGTTTATTAGCAGAAGGAGATATTCCTAAAGATTTATAATAATTCTTAACCATTGTGCATATCTAAACTACAGTATTTTACAGATGCAAGAAAATTTATTAATGTATATTTCTATATTTGAACAAAATATACCAAATATGTCTCACAATCTATTAAAAGGAAAAAAAGGAATTATTTTTGGAGCATTGAACGACATGTCCATAGCTTGGAAAGTTGCTGAAAGAGCTCATGAAGAAGGTGCAACATTCACACTTACTAATGCACCAATTGCTATGCGAATGGGCGCTATTAATGATTTAGCTAAAAAAACCAATTCTAAAGTTATACCAGCAGATGCTACATCCGTTGAAGATTTAAAAAATCTTTTTAATGAATCTCAAGAAATACTTGGAGGAAAAATAGATTTTGTACTTCATTCTATTGGAATGTCTCCTAATGTTAGAAAAAAGAAAAAATATTCTAATTTAAATTACGAATGGTATAAGAAAACTTTAGATGTCTCCGCAATGTCATTACACAAAGTTTTGCAAGTCTCTTCTGATCTAGATGCTATGAATGAATGGGGTTCAGTTGTAGCTCTATCTTACATTGCAGCACAAAGAATTTTTCCAGATTATAATGATATGGCTGATGCTAAATCTTTATTAGAATCTATTACTAGAAGTTTTGGCTATCACTATGGTACTTCAAGAAAAGTAAGAATAAATACTATTTCTCAGTCTCCTACAGTCACAACTGCAGGAAGTGGAGTGACAGGCTTTGATAAATTTATTGATTTTAGTGAAAAAATGAGTCCTTTAGGAAATGCAGGATCGTTGGATTGTGCAAACTACTGCATATCTATGTTTAGTGATTTAACAAAATATGTAACAATGCAAAATCTATTTCACGATGGAGGATTCTCATCTACAGGTGTTACAGAAGCTGTAATGGATAGATTTGGAGAATAATGATTGAAAAAATTTACAATGCTTTTTTAAGTTGTAATCAAAATATAGCAACTGACACTAGAAAAATTTGTAAAAATGACCTTTTTTTCGCCTTAAAAGGACCTAATTTTAATGGTAATGAATATGTTGAAAAAGCCATTATTCTGGGTGCAAAATATGCTGTAATAGATCAAGAAAAGTACTTTATAAATGGAAAAACATTTCTTGTTAAAAACGTATTAGAATCATTACAGAAACTAGCTCTACATCATCGGAAAATAATTAAAAGCATACCTATTATTGGTATAACAGGAACTAATGGAAAAACTACTACTAAAGAACTTTTGGGATCAGTTCTTAGTCAGAAATTTAAAATTCTTATCACCGAAGGTAATTTAAACAATCATATAGGTGTTCCATTAACAATTCTTAAAATTTCAAAAAAACATGAAATTGCTGTTGTAGAAATGGGAGCAAGCAAAAAAGGAGATATTAAAGAACTTGTCGAAATAGCTTTACCAAATTATGGGATTATTACCAATATTGGCAAAGCCCATTTGGAGGGATTTGGAAATATAAATACTATTAAAGAAACTAAGTTTGAACTCTATGATTTTATTATAAAAACAAAAGGAGAAATTATTGTCAACAAAGACGACAAAGTTTTAATTAATTATATACCTGAAAATATAAAAAAACACACCTATGGTTTAAAAAATGCGAATATTACTGGAGAAGTAGTAAACCAATCTCCTACTGTTGAAATTAAATTAAATAATTATAATGAAACTCAAGAAATAATTAAAACAAACCTACTTGGATCATACAATAAAAGTAATCTGCTAGCAGCTATAACCGTTGGTAAAGTATTTGGAATAAACGATAAATTAATAATAAATTCCATTACGAACTATTCTCCAACTAATAATAGATCTCAGTTAATAGAAACTAAAAAAAATACAGTAATAGCAGATTGTTACAATGCAAATCCCACTAGTACACTTGAATCAATAATGAGTTTTAAATCGATAGCTCATAAAAGTAAATTAATAATTTTAGGAGATATGCTTGAATTAGGTGAGTCTTCAGAAATTGAGCATCAACAAATTACCGATTATTTAATGGCCACATCAATAAATGTAATTTTAGCTGGGAAATGTTATTTAAAAACAAATAATCATTTTGAAAAATTTGAAAATACTAAATTATTAATTAATTTTTTGAAGAAGAAGAATGTTAATGGTAGTTTAATTTTATTAAAAGGTTCAAGAGGTATTAAATTAGAACAAATTTTAAAAGAAAATATACTTTAATGAGTCCAGGAGATTTTTTCATAACGTTTTTTGTTGCATTAATTTTTTTAGGAGGAATCACCATAGGTTACAAATTATATAAGTGGAATATGGATGATTTTCAAAGAAAAAAAGAAAGAAATAGAAAAATCAAAAAAAACAATAAAATTAAAAAAGTATAATTAAGAATATTTAAACCGGATAAAGAATTAATTTAAAACCGATTTCTTAAAACTAAATTGGTTTGGAGTAACCATTTGTTCTTTAACAGCATACATTACAATTCCTGCTGTATTATTAACACCCAATTTTTTCATTATGTTTTTACGGTGAGTGTTAACTGTATGGTTACTTAAATAAACAATTGCTGCAATTTGTGAATTAGTATACCCCTCTGCAATAAACTGAATAATTTGAAGTTCTCTATCACTTAAGTTTACTGGATTAGGATCTAAAGATTTGAATGAAATATTATTAGGATTAATATTTTCTGTTCTCATTTGTTTAACAATGTCATTACAAAAGAACTTTTTACCTTTTGAAGTAGCATTAAATGCATCTTTTATTTCAACAGCCGAACATTCCTTTTTAATATGGCTTTCAATACCAGCTCTAACAGCTTGAACTATAGTTTGAGCATTTGTATATGGTGTTACCGCCATAACCAACATTTTAGGATATTTATTTTTTAGTTCAACTATATTATCTAATGAAAATCCCTTTGAAGTATAATCAATAATTAGAAAACAATTTAGTGAGTTTTTTAAACATTCCTCAAGAGATAATAAATTGGATGCAAGTAATATTTCATTATTTACAAATGGCTGTAAAATAGATTTTAATCCCTTTAGAATTAGTTCCGAATTATCTGCTATTACAACGTTTTTTACCAAAGCTTATTAAGAATGATTATAAATAAAGAACTAATATACTATTCTCATCAAGAAAAAAAGCATTTGTTTGTAAAAGAATATTAATATTTTTAAAGAATGTATAGTAAAGAATATAAAAGTGAGATGAAAAAACTTTTTTATACAAGTTTTGGAAAATATATGTCAAAAAATAAATCCATTAATGATACTAAAATAAAATGGCTTAATTATAAAACAAATATTAAAGACCTATATTTTAAAATTGATTGTAATGAAAACTACACTAAAATTTTAATTGATATTCAACATAGTGATGATGAAATTAGAAATTTATTTTTTGATCAATTTTTAGAATTAAAAAAATTATTTATAAAAACTATGGATGAAAAGTGGAAATGGGATAGTGAGTATTTAAATTCTTACGGGCAAAAATCCTCACAGATCTCAAAAACTCTTAAAAAGGTAAATATTTACGATAAAAAAACATGGGTGAGTTCGTTTAAGTTTTTAGAAAAAAGATTTATAAAAATTGATGCATTTTGGCTAAACTTTTATGAGGTTTTTAAAGCTTTAGAAAATTAAAGATTTTCATCAAAAATTGTTTGTATTTCTTCATTAAGCAAATAATTTCCTTTATAAAAAGTAGCTGGTCTTGGTGCATTTGAAGAAATGATATTTCCCTTTTTATCAATTAAAATAAATCTAGGAATTCCCTCAATTACATAATCTAATACAAATGAAGATTTCCAAGCTTTGTCAGCCATAATTTGAATACCTTTTAATTCTTTGTCAATGATCATTTTCTTCCAGTTTATTGCATCTTTTGGATCATCTATAGACATACTTACAAAAACTATATCTTTTGTTCTATATTTTTCTTCCAGTTTTTTTAAATAAGGAATTTGTTCTTTACAAGGGCCACACCAAGTAGCCCAAACATCTATATAAACTAATTTATCTCTAAAAGACTCTAAAGAAATAGAGTTTCCACTAGTGTCAGCATAATTAAATAGTGGAGAAATATTCCCATTTTCAAGACTCTTGATTCTTTTGTATTTAGTTTTGATAGTTAATAGTGTTTTTTCATCATCAATTAGTTTTATAAGACAAGAATAGTAATCATCTAAATGATCTAAATTGTAAAAGGAAATTCCTCTTTTTAATGATCTTATAATTCCCTTCTTTTGTTTTTCAGTGATTACTTCATTATAGATATTAATACAATTAGTGTTATTAGCAACTAACCCCGCACTCAAAAAAGAATTTAAAAAATTACGAGATAATTGGGATTCAAATAAATTAGAGTCATTAAAATTAATAAACTCTAATTTTTTATCTAAATATTGCTTTATATTAATATTTGAATTAGCTGAGAAATAATTATCTCCTAGTTTATTTATCATTTTTCTTAAATGATCGAATAATATAATTTCCTTTTGTTTTTCAATGAAACCTTTATTAGAAATTAAACTTCTATTAAGCAATAAAATAGAACTTTCAAAAATCTCTTTTTCTTGTTCAAAAAATTCCTTGTCACTCATTTTTTGATAACTAGAATAATCTATTGAGTTTTGCTCATTAAAAATATAATAATTTGCTAAAAAATTATTCGGTCCCTCCCCATTACCGGTATATTTAATAGTTTCATCAAATTCCTTTGTATTAACTGTAATATTTAAATTATATCCTGGTTCTAAATACATTGATGAACTTTCTTTAAAATCATAAAAAGAATAATCTCCAATTTTAATATTTAGAGTATCACTAAATTCACCCAGGGAATTTAACTTAATTTCTTTTTTATAATTCCCTCCTCTAATAAGTATTTTTTCGCCATTTGGATTGGTAATTTTTCCAGATATTCTTACATATTTACTATAATCTTGAGAATAGATCGTGTTCAAGGAATATGTTAATGTCAAAGTTGTTAATATTGTTAAAATATTTTTGAAATTAATTTTTTGAATCATAATTATTAAGTTGAATTTATTAAGTAAATATAAGTGTAAATAAATGATTAAAAAAGGAGAAATAGTTAAGTTAGAAATTATAGACTACGCTTTTGTTGGAAAAGGGATTTCAAAATTAATTATCGATGGTAGAGATTATATAATTTTTATTCAGCATGGAATTAAAGGTCAAATAGTAAATGCTAAAATCACTAAAAGAAAACCAAACTATGCAGAAGGAATAATTATAGATATTCTAGAACATTCTTCACTAGAAATTATATCAACATTTCAACCAATTTCTGGTGCTCCATACATAAACCTGCCTATTCTAGAGCAAAAGAAAATGAAAACTCAGGTTACTAAAGAGGTTTTCCAAAAAATTGGGAAAATTGAAAAAATAGACAATTATTTTGATCAATGGATTCCTTCGCCAACAAATCACCATTACAGAAATAAAATGGAATATTCATTTTCTTCAATTGGATACGATTTAGAAAAAAAAATAGTTTTAGACGATGCTTTTACACTTGGTTTTAAGCGTAAAGGAACTTGGTGGATAGTTGAAAATTTAGACGCAGATTCTGGATTGTTTGATAAGGAACTAGATTCTAAACTTATTTTAATTAGAAAATATTTATTTAAAACAGGACTTCCTGCTTGGCATCCGCCAAAAAAAGAAGGGTTTTTCAGACACCTTGTTGTAAGAAAAAGTTTTTCAGAAAATAATCTACTATTTAACTTGGTAACATCTTCAAATTCAACAAACAAATTCAATCCCCTTGAGTTTGGAAATCACCTTAAAGAACTATTAGGTAAAAGAATGGCTGGGCTAATTCACACGATTAATGACAACGTAGCAGACAGAGAAAAATTAGACAAAGGTTCAAGCAAATTGATAATTGGCAATCCCACTATTAGTGAGACTATCAATGGATTAAATTTCGAAATAAGCATGCAAAGTTTTTTTCAAACTAATCCTCTATGCGCAGAAAAACTATATCAAAAAGTTATTGATTATCTTTTAGAAAATGAAATACCAAATGATCAAATCATACTAGATTTATTTTGTGGTACTGGAACCATTAGTCAATTAATTGCAAGACATACTAACAATAAAGTTATTGGAGTTGATATAGTTAGTTCGGCAATTAAAAATGCTCAAGAAAATGCTCAAAAAAATAAATTGTTAGGTTTGAAATTTATTTGTGCAGATGTTGGAAAATTTCTTTTAAATAATCCAGAATACCAAAACAAAATTCATACGATAGTTATTGACCCCCCTAGAGCAGGAATAACACCTAAAACCCTTAGAAAAGTAATAAGGCTTAATGCTAAAATAATTATTTATGTGAGTTGTAATCCAGCGACTCAAGCTAGAGACTTAGTAACTCTAAATGAAATGGGTTATAATTTAGATAAATTTTCATTGGTAGACCAATTTCCTCACACTTCACACATTGAAAGCATTATGGTTTTTAGAAAATCATCAGTAGAAGTTATTTAAAATAGACTTGAATAAATCTTTACTTTGTTCTATGCTTAAATCACTTTTTAAATCATAAATCAATCTATTTTTAGATTTCTTTGGAGGTGATTTTACTTTTCCCAATATAGCTTTTTTTAAACTTTTATAACCTAACGATTTAACTGAATTAGTCGATATTTTATCTCCTAGTTTTAACAGCTTATTTTTAATTATTGTATTATTTAATTTACTTATTATCATTTGTAAATCTTTAATGAACCTATCTGCAGCACCATCGTCATGAATTTGAGAGACAACTAAATGAATACCATTTGGGTTCTGTAGTCTTCCTATGTACCATCCCAAATCATTTAATAAGTCTGCAATTAAATAAATATTATTGGTTTTACTTTTGAAAGCCAATAAACTCATAATAGGATCTCCTATTAAATATAAGTCATCATTTTCTTCAATAAAGTTTCTAATTGTTTTTGTGGCATTCATTGTTTTTTTAGTGAGTTCTAAATATCCATCGTCTCCTATATGATTTAGAGCCATCCAAGTAGATGCAACTATTCCGCCAGGCTTTGTTCCAAGAAAAGTTGTAGAACCATAAATACCACCTTCCCAGTTTGGATATACACTAAATTGTTCTTTTCTAAGTTCTTCGTTTCTGTATAATAATACAGAAGAGCCTTTGGGGGAATAAGCATATTTATGAAGATCTACAGAAAGAGAGCTAACTCCTTCTAATTCAAAATCAAATAATGGAATATCGTATCCCATTTTTTTTAAATATGAAAGTAAAAAACCACCTATGCAAGCGTCAACATGAAGAAGAATTTTATGATTGATTGCAATTTTAGAAAGCTCATTTATGGGATCAATCATCCCATAAGGATAATTAGGAGCAGAACCCACTAAAAGTATAGTATTAGCATTAATTGAATTATTAAATAATTCTAAATCAAGTTTGTAATTTTTTTTTGTAGGTATTACAATTGGCTTAACATTTAAGAATTGCATTGCTTTTAAGAATGCAGGATGGGCACTTGAAGAAAGAATAACTTCAGGATTAATAATTCCTTTGTTTTTCTTAGACCAATTTCTAGCAGATAAAATTGACAAAAAAACACTTTCTGTTCCTCCGCTAGTTAAATTACCAATTAAATTATCATTTTTTGAAAACAAAGATGCAGTTTGACCAACCAATTCATTTTCCATTGAAAGAATACTATTAAATAGTTTAGGATCAAAAGCATTTTCATGAACAAACCTATTAAATGCTTTAGAAATAACATTTGAGTAATTTTCACCAGGATAATAAACAGCACCAAATGCTTTACCAGATTTCCAGTCAATGTCACTTTTAATAGATTCATCCATTATTTGGAATAAATCTTCTTCTTTAAGTCCTTTATCTGGAATTTTATGGATTAACATTAATACAGTAAGTGTTTTTTGGATTTATTTTTCCAACCTGCCCTTGATTCATAATCAACAAAAAATATTTTCAAGTCGGCTCTACTTTCATAGTCAACAAAAAATATTTTTTTATTTGCTCTACTTTCATAATCAACAAAAAACCATTTTCCTTGATTTTCTCCAACTCTGCTTTCATATTTAACTTTGTAAACCAATAAATCTGCCCTACTTTCATATTTAACTACAAAAACTTTTAGATCTGCTCTGTTATCATACTTTACTGAAAATATTTTTTGAGCTTCAATTCTGGGAATTAGAAATAGAAAAAGAACAATTAAAATATTTTTTACCATGAATAATTTTAATGTTAAATTAATAAAAAGTAATGAATATTGTCCTAATTAAAAAGTGTTCAAATAGAAAAAGCTCATCAAAGTTGATGAGCTTTATATATTTAGTCGGGGTGGCAAGATTCGAACTTGCGACCTCCTCGTCCCAAACGAGGCGCGATAACCGGGCTACGCTACACCCCGAATAAATTGGATTGCAAATGAAAGGATTTAAAAATTATCTTCAAAATAATTATGATAATATTTTAAACAATTATCATAAGAACTATATATTTGCCAATAATTAAACAGAGAGGTGGCCGAGTGGCTTAAGGCGCACGCTTGGAAAGCGTGTTAACACCAAAAGTGTTACGCGGGTTCGAATCCCGCTCTCTCTACTTCTTAAATTCGCATAGGTTTAATTCTTTGCGAATTTTTTTTAATCAAAACTTGCTTTAAAGAAATTATTTGAAATGAATAGAATAATTTCAGATACTGCAGAATACGGTTGTTATTTATTCGATTATGCATGTAAACCACTATTAAGCGATTTTTTTAAAAATGTTAATAAGAACTTAATTTGAGAAAAAATTACCGAATTAAATCAAATAGATAACAAATAACTTATAAAATAAATTAATAAGAAATCATCCTATTGGAAAAAAATTGAGAAAGTCCATGATAAATATGAAGAATATTTAAGCTTTTCAACATTCTTGTATTAGTAAATATTTAAAGATGTGCGCTAATTATTAAAAACTTTATATGTAAAGTACTCTTCATCCCAAAAAATGGTACTCAAAAATTTTGTTAAACATTATTTTTATTTTAAGTTTATCAAAATTTGTTAAAATATCCTCCAAAAATTGTTAAAAATGAAAAAAATTATACCCTTTGTTTTATCTCTAATGTTAGCAACTAATTTTTATTCTCAATCTTCTTATTGTACATCAGGTGGGCCGTCAAACGCTACGGATTCTAATGTAGAAAGTGTTGATTTAACTGGATCTAACTCAACAAGTATTGCATTTACTGGATGTCCAGGTGTTTCTGGTGTTTCTCAAGACACCTCCCTTTCTGTAGATTTAATTGGGGATTCATCATATACTATAGATGTTCAATTTGGAACATGTGGTGGTAGTTACTTTGGATATGGATCTGTTTGGATAGACTGGGATGAAGACAATACTTTTGAAGCATCCGAAGTAATTGGCACATGGGATGGCACACCAGGTCCAGCAAATGCAATTTCTTCTTTTACATTTACTGTACCATTATTTGCCATGAATGGCCAAACAAGAATTAGAGTAATGCAATGGGAAGATTGGCCTGTTGGTAGCGCTTCTACGCCACTAGACCCATGTGGATCATATTTATACGGCTCTGTAAACGATTTTACAGTAAATATTTCTGGAGCTTTTACTCCAACTTGCCCTAAACCAACTAATTTATCCACCAATAATACAACACCAAACTCAGCTGATCTTTCCTGGACAGCTGGCGGAACAGAAACTTCATGGAATATAGAATACTCTTTTACAGGATTTACACTAGGGACAGGTAGTTTGTCTACAATTCCTGTTAATAACCCTACTATAACTAGTCTTAACTCTGGTTCTAATTATGATTATTATGTACAAGCTGTTTGTGATACTAACAGTACTAGTATTTGGTCTGGGCCTTATTCATTTGCAACACCATGTTCTAATTCTGTTCCACCTACATTAGAAAACTTCGACTCAGGATTTCCAGTTTGTTGGTCTCAGGACCAAACCGATGATTTTGATTGGACTTTAGATGCTAATGGAACTCCATCAGCACCAACTGGTCCGTCTGATGATGTAACAGGTGGTGGTAATTATATGTTTATAGAAACATCTGCTCCAAGAACAACTGGAGATTCTGCCTTACTAGTTTCTGAAAATTATGATTTATCTAGTTTAACCAGTCCTCAAATAACTTTTTATTCTCATATGTTTGGTGCTTCAGTTGGTGAATTATCTGTTTGGATTACAGATGCTTCTGGAATAGCTACTCGAGTTTTTGTTAAAAACGGTGACCAAGGAGACCAATGGAATGAAGAAATTGTATCACTATCTAACTATTCAGGAATCGTTCAATTTACCATTTTGGGTGTAGTTAGTGATAATGGTTCTGGAACATCTTTTTGGGGAGATCTAGCAATAGATAATTTTGAAGTTATCGAAGCTCCTACATGTCCTAAACCATTAAGTAACTTTTTTAGTCTTTCTAATATATTTGCAACAAATGGAGAATTATCGTGGTTAACAGCTGGAAATGAATCTTTATGGGAAGTTCAATGGGGGGCTAATGGTTTTCCATTAGGAAATGGTTTTATAGATACTACCTCTTCAAATCAAAATTTCTCAATGACTAACCTTTTACCATCAACTTCTCATGATGTTTATGTTAGAGCAATTTGTGGGGTTGGCGATACTAGTCTTTGGTCACAAGCTGTTACATTTACTACTCCATGTTTAGCATTAACTCCACCTCAAATTGAAGATTTTTCTACTGGTGCTTTACCAACAATATGTTGGTCTCAAGCTGGAAATGGAACTCCATCAACTGGTCCAACACAATTTGGCACTAGTGGTTGGACTACTGACGGATTTCAAAATGTAGGTACTACTGGCGCTGCTAGATGCAATTTATTTACTACTGGAGACAATGAATGGCTTATTTCTCCTCAATACGATTTTTCTACTGGCGGTCCTTATCAAATTGAGTTTGATTTTGGAGTATTTCCAGCAAATGGGACATCACCTGGAACTTTAGGTTCTGATGACAGAGTTGAAGTATTAATAACTAGAGACGGTGGAGCTTCTTGGAGTGCTATAAGAAATTTTAATAACAATTATGTAACTTCTTTAGGAGGAAGTCATGAAATCGTTGCTCTTCCAAACGATAGTGGAACAGTTCAATTTGCATTTTGGGCATCTGAAGGTTCTATAAGTGATCTAGTAAGTAGCGATGTAATGCTTGATAATTTTGAAATTATAAATATGCCTAGTTGTCCAGAGATATCAACCTTACTATTAAATAATGTAAGCGATAGCTCTGTTGATCTTTCTTGGTTTATAGTTGGATCAGAAACATCGTGGAATATTCAATATGGCCAACCCGGATTTACTATTGGTACAGGTTCTAATTTAGTATCTAGTTCAAATACATATACTTTAACTAATTTAAATTCTGCAAATAATTATGATGTTTATGTTCAAGCAATATGTTCTCCTACTGAGGTTAGCTTGTGGGTTGGGCCATTAAATTTTACTACTCTTGAAGTTTGTCCTAGCCCAACTAATTTGTCTGATAGTAACACTACTGCAAATAGTGCTGATTTATATTGGACAGTGGGTGGTAGTGAAACAAGTTGGGTAATAGAATATGGAACTTCAGGTTTTTCCCAAGGAAGTGGAACTGTTGTTTCTGCAACAACTAATCCATATGTTTTAACAGGATTAGTTTCTTCTACAGATTACGACTACTATTTAAAAGCAGATTGCGGAACAGATACTAGTTTTTGGGCAGGTCCCCATTCATTTACAACTGCATTCCAATGTCCTGCAAATGCTGTTTGCGGAACATATAATAGTGGAGATATTCCATCTGATTTCGATTATTTAGCCAATGGTCAAGTATCTTCTTGCCCAGCGACAATTGATGTTGTAATACCAACTGGGTATGTACTTGACAGCATACAAACAATGTATGATATTACTGCAACCGGTGGAGCTTGGATGAGTGAACAAAGGTCTAGAATATTTGTACCTTCAATTGGATTAGGAGAACAAGTTTCAGCCTCTGGGACAGGAGGAAGTCTTGCAGGAACTGAGAGTTACTCTAGAATGACTAATTTTTCTTACGGATTTAACGCAACAGATACGGTTTCCATAGAAATGCATGCTGGAAGAACATGGGGGGGGTCAGGATGTAATACTACATTCAATTATGTGGATAATGGATCTTGGATGGTAATTGCTTACTATGGTTTAGCCCCAAGTTGTCCATCTCCCTATGGAATTGCAATTAGCAATTTAACTTCAACTAGTGCTGATGTTTCTTGGGTTGCTCCAAATAACACAGATACTACATATAATTTACAATATGGAACTTCTGGCTTTACACCAGGAACAGGAACCTCTTCTATTGTAAATGGAAACACATCATATTCAATAACTGGTTTAATTGGTTCAACTACTTATGACTTTTATATTCAAACATTATGTAATTCTGGAGACTCAAGTAATTTAATAGGGCCAATTAGTTTCACTACATCGATTCAAGGTCCTTTGGGAGTGACTTGTACAACTGGAAATCCTGGGACTATTTTTTCTGAAGATGCAGAAAACGGTCAAGGTTTATGGACAGGAAATTTTGTTACTAGCGGTTTTGGATGGACGTTAAATTCTGGACCTACTGGTTCTTTTGGAACAGGTCCAAATGCTGCGCATAGTGGAAGTAATTATTTATACTTCGAAACTTCTGGTGCTAGTTGGCCAATGAATGGAGCTATTGTATCTCCAATGATAGATTTATCAAATGCTTCTGGTGATGCAGAACTTTCGTTTTGGATTCATGCCTATGGAGCTGACATAGGAACATTAAATGTTGGTGTTAGCAATGACAGTGCTACTGGAATATTTACAAATATTTTTTCATCTATTGGACAAATACAAACTTCTAATGCTGATTCTTTTATTAATGTTGGAGTTAACCTTGCTAGCTATATTGGACAAAATATATACCTAGAATTCGACTACACATCAGGAACTTCTTTTGCAGGTGATATAGCAATTGATTTAATTGAAATAAATACTTGTTTGGGATGTCCTGCTCCTACTGCATTATCTGCCTCAAATTTAACTGCAAATTCTGCTGATCTTTCTTGGACTGCAGGAGGTACAGAAACAACTTGGGATTTAGAGTATGATTTTTCTGGGTTTGCACAAGGAAGCGGAACGGTTCTTTCAGTGAGTTCAAATCCTTACAATTTATCAGGTTTAAATCCTGCTTCCAGTTATGATTATTATCTTAGAGCTGATTGTGGCAATGACTCTAGTGTCTGGGTTGGCCCTTATACGTTTACTACACCATGCGTAACTGTTAATGCACCTTATCAACAAAACTTTTCGTCTGGTAATCTACCAAATTGTTGGTCTCAAAGTGTAATAACTGGTGATGGGTGGCGATTTACAGGAATACCAGGGTACGATGCAGCAAATAATGGTCGAGCTGCTGGGACTTACGCTTGGATAGATTTTTCTGGAACTGACCAAGGTACCGTTATGGAAGTTATTCCAGTTGATGTTTCTAATTCTACAACACCAATTATTGAGTTCGACTATTTTAATTATAATTCTATTAATTCAACACCTGCAAACCTATTATTTGTTGAAGCTTTTGACGGTGCTAATTGGGTGTTAGTTGATTCTATTCAAGATAATTCCTTACCAGGATGGAATACTTACAATTTCTCATTATCTGGCTTTAGTGTTGCTGGAGTGGTTTCAGTTAGATTAAGAGGAGAGTCTGGTGGTTCTTCTCAAGATTTTTACAATGATATCTTAGTGGATAATTTATACATCGGTAATCCAGCTACTTGTCCTCAATTACTTTCCAATTCAATAAATTTGGATTCATCAGGGACAAATTTTGTTAATGTTTCTTGGTCTGGTGGAAATAACGCTAATCAGTGGGAAATTGAATATGGTATTACTGGATTTAATTTAGGTAATGGTAGTTCTGTAATATCTATTGATTCTAATTATTCAATTACAGGACTTAATCCTTTAACATCTTATGATGGTTATTTAAGAGCAATTTGTGGAGCTGGTGATTCAAGCTTGTGGATTGGTCCTTTTTCTTTTACTACACTTTTTGAATGTCCTCCTAATGCAGTATGTGCGACTTATAATTCTGGTGACATACCTACAGATGACCTTTATTTAGGTCAACCGTTAGGATCATCCGCATGTCCAGGTGTCTTAAGTCTAACAATTCCAACTGGAAATGTTATCGATAGTGTAAGAACTTTCCTAGATATAACTGCTGCAAATGGAGCTTGGATGAGCGAACAAAGGCATAGAGTTAAAATTGATGCTCCTAACGTGCCAATTGGCCCTCTGAGATTTGGTCTAAACGGAAACGCTGCAGGAACAGAATCTTATGATTATTCTTTTAATTCAATGTTTGGATACAATATTGGAAATACTGTTAACTTTGAATTACATGCCGGTAGAACCTGGTCTTCAGGAGGATTCAATGGTTGTTTAACTTATAACAATAAGGTTGATAGCTCTAGTTGGACTGTTGTTGCCTATTATGGCTCACCGCAATCTTGTGCAATAGCTTATAACTTAGCTACAAATAATATTTCTAATACTGTTGCTAACTTAAGCTGGACTTCAGGATCAGTTAATGATTCATTGTGGCATGTTTACTTGGTTCCAGATACTATACCAGGAACATCAATTGTTCCGGATTCTAGTCACTTAATAGTTTCAACTAATGATACATTATCGTTAACTGGTCTTAACCCAAGTTCTGATTATTTGGTATACGTTAGAACTATGTGCTCTGCAACTGACTCAAGTATTTTGAGTAGTCCATTATCATTTTCAACATATCCTGACTGTCCAAATCCAGGAATTTTATCATTATCAAATAAAACTTTAAATAGTGCTGATATTTCATGGTTACCTAATTATTTAAATACTTTGGTAAATTTTGAAATTGAATACGGTCTTACTGGATTTACACCATCAAATGGAGTTATTGATACTACTAGTTTTACAACGTACTCATTAACTGGCTTAGATACTTTGACTAATTATGACTTTTATGTAAGATCTATTTGTGACACTAATAATATTGTCTCAGGACCATTTACATTTACCACGTTGGAGTATTGTCCTGAACCAGATAGTTTGATTATCTCAAATATTACTATTAATTCTGCAGATTTTAATTGGGTTGCCGGTTTGGTCGAAAATGAATGGAATGTTGAGTACGGACCTTCTGGATATCCTTTTGGATCTGGAACTTTAGATACAACTTATGTTGCAAACTATTCAATTACCAACATACCTGCATCTGGTGGTGGTACTAGTTATGACTTTTACTTAAGAGGGCAATGTTCTGTAGATGGTAGCGTATGGACTGGACCTTTTACGTTCACAACTTTACCTACATGTACCAGCCCAGACAGTTTAATTGTCTCTAATATAACTACAAGCTCTGTTGATCTTTCATGGGTTGCTGGATCCTTAGCACAATCATATAATATAGAATATGGTCCTGTTGGATTCCCAATAGGTTTTGGATTTATTGATACATCTAATACAACTTCGTTAACTCTATCTGGATTAAATGCATCTTCTTCATATGAAGCATATGTGCAAAGTAATTGTGGTGTAGGTGATTCAAGTATATGGATTGGCCCGGTCTCATTTACTACTGGAAATAGTTGTCCAAATCCAGATTCATTAAGTGTTTCTAATATAGGAATAACAACTGCTGACCTTTCTTGGATAGCAGGTGGTACAGAAACAGAATGGAATGTCGAATATGGACCTGCAGGTTTCCCTCAAGGATCACCAAACATTCCTAATGTTAACACTAATTTAGTTACAACAAATTCATATACAATAACTGGTCTTTTAGATGGTGTTAATTATGACTTTTATGTTCAAGCTAATTGTGGTGCAGGAGATTCAAGTGATTGGGTTGGTCCAGTAAGTTTCACGACTATTCCTTTTTGCCAACAACCAACTTCATTATCAACGGATAGTATAACCTCATCTTCTGCTAAATTATCATGGATAGCTGGCGATACAGAAATCGAATGGAATATTGAGTATGGAGTTACTGGATTTCCACAAGGATCGGGTTTTGGTGTCATAGTTCCTTTTATAAATAATTACAACCTAAATGGATTAAGTGATGGAACAACCTACGATTATTATGTTCAAGCAGTTTGTGGAGTTTCTGATTCTAGTTTATTTTCAGGTCCATACACATTTACAACATGCAAGGATGCTGACACTACAACTGTTTCTAGTTGTGCTTCTTACAATTGGAATGGAAATGTTTATAATACTTCTGGAACATACGCATATTCTTATTTACCGATTCTGGGATGTGGTGATACAGTAGTTGATATACTTAATTTAACAGTTGGTGGTAATTATTCAACTATGGACACAATATTTGCTTGTGGTTCTTATAGCTGGAATGGAAATAACTATACAACTAGTGGTACATATACAGACTCTATTCAAACAACTTTAGGGTGTGATAGTATCATAACATTAATATTAACAATCAACAATTCAACAATAATTCAAGATAATCAGACTTCTTGCGATAGTGTATATCTTTGGAACGGTAATCTGTTAAATTTAACAGGGTCATACATAGATACTCTTCAGTCAATTTATGGTTGTGATAGTGTTGTAAAACTTAATCTTACTTTAAATTCTAGACCATCTAGTTTAACTTCACAAGTGATTTGTAAAGGAGATAGTTTAAAGTTTGGTGCAATGACCTACACATTGGCCGGAATGTATACTGATACTTTACTTTCTTCTATAGGTTGTGATAGTTTAGCTACACTAGATCTTTCAGTTACAGAGTTAACTGTATCAATAGATACATCACAAGCAAATGTAACAGCAAATGTTTCTGGTGGTTTAGGACCATATAGTTATTATTGGAGTAATGGTGATTCTAGCTCAACTTTATTTCCAGATTCTGCTGGATTATATCAAATCTTCGTTGTAGATGCTAATGGCTGTGCCTCAGATACTGCAACTTATAATGTTACATCTGTTGGTATAACATATGATACTAAGGACATTCTTAATGTATATCCTAATCCAAATAATGGCCAATTTATTATTTCAAATTCGGAAATAATGAAAGATATCATTATAACAGACTTAAGAGGAAAGAATGTATATACAAACAAAAATTTAAATAGCAATTATTTAAATATTGAATTAGATTATTTAGATAGGGGAATGTATTTAGTTAATATTATTTCAAAAAATGGAATAATTACTAAATCTGTTATTATTCAATAATAAATAACAAAATTTAATTAAACTTAAAAGGTTGAAGTAAATTTTACTTCAACCTTTTTTTTTAAAAAAAAGTAAATTTAAATAAGAAATTGAGAGCAATTGAAAAATTAATAAAAGAGTATGGTGAAAGCCATCAAAATAAGACTAACAAATTAGTTCACTGGTTTTGTGTTCCAGCAATTTTCTTTAGCATCATTGCTTTAGTTTGGTGTATTCCATTAGGCCCTTTAGATTTATTTAAAATAAATGATTTTAAATATATTAACTGGGCGACTTTATCAATAATTTTAGTGCTTTTATATTATATATTGTTATCTCCAAGATTAACATTTGGAATGTTCTTTTTTTCAGTTGGTTGTTTGTATTTAACTAACTTAATTGAAAATATTATATTGAATGAAAATCTAAAGGTTTCATTATGGATGATCGCACTGAGTATATTTGCTTTTTCTTGGATAGTTCAGTTTTTAGGTCATGAAATTGAAGGTAAAAAACCATCTTTTCTAAAAGATATTCAATTTTTATTAATTGGACCTGCATGGCTAATGCATTTCATTTATGAAAAATTAAACATTAAATACTAAAAATTTCTAAACTTTTGCTGCACTACGAACTGCTTGGTCTATTGCTTTCTTAGCATCTAGTTCAAATGCATAAAAGGCTCCGCCAATTATTTCTGTATTTGGATTTTGTTCTTTGCAAGAGTCAAATATCTTATTATTACTTAACTGTCCGGCACAAATCACAATATGATCAACATCTAATATAAATTCCTTATTATTCTTAAAATAGTTTAGTCCTTTGTCATCAATTTTATTATACTTAACGTTATTAATCATTTTTACATCTTTATTTCTAAGAGAAAATCTATGTATCCAGCCAGTTGTTTTTCCTAATGAAGATCCTACTTTACCACTTTTTCTTTGCATTAAATATATTTGTCTTTTAGTTTCTAATGGTTTGGGCTTGACTTTCTGAATTCCTCCTCTAGCTGTGAATTTCATATCTACCCCCCACTCTTCCATAAATAACTTTGTTTTTAAAGAACTAGATTCACCTTTGTGAGAAAGGTACTCAGCAACATCAAATCCTATGCCTCCAGCACCAATTAAAGCCACTTTAGATCCAATTTTAACTTTATCATTTAAAACATCTATATAACTCACCACTTTTGGATGGTCAATGCCTTTGATTTCAGGTTTTCTAGGTATAATTCCTGTAGCCAAAATAACATTGTCATATTTTTTAGCCATTGCGGGTTCAAAAGTTGTATTTAAATGAATTTGAACATTATGTTTTTGTAACATAATATCAAAATATCTTAAAGTTTCATAAAACTCTTCTTTTCCGGGAATTTTTTTAGCCATATTAAACTGACCTCCAATAGAATTTGATTTCTCAATTAAGGTAACATTATGTCCTCTTTTTGCAGCTGTTGTTGCATATGACAAACCTGCTGGACCAGCGCCAACTACAACAATTCTTTTGGGGGTTTTAGTGTTTTTTACTATAATTTCAGTTTCATGACAGGCTAATGGATTTACAAGACAACTAGCAATTTTCCCTTTAAAAGCATGATCTAAACAAGCTTGATTACAAGCTATACAAGTATTTATTTCATTTGATTTATTTGCAATTGCTTTATTTATAAATTCTGGATCTGCTAAAAAAGGCCTCGCCATTGAAACCATATCAGCATGTCCATCTAATAATATTTTTTCTGCAATTTCGGGCGTATTGATTCTATTAGTAGTAATTAAAGGAACACTAACTTCACCCATCATTCTTTTAGTGACCCAACTAAAAGCTGCTCTTGGAACCATAGTTGCTATAGTTGGAATTCTTGACTCATGCCACCCAATACCAGTATTTATTAAATTCACGCCTACTTTTTCAAGTTCTTTAGCTAATTGTACTACCTCATCCCAAGAACTCCCACCCTCTACCAAATCAAGCATAGACAATCTAAAAATAATAATAAATTCTTTTCCTAATTCAAGTCTAATTCTTTTAACTATTTCTAAAGGAAATTTTATTCTATTGATGTATTCACCTCCCCATTTATCATTTCTTTTATTAGTTCTTTTTGCAATAAATTGATTTATTAAGTAACCTTCCGAACCCATTATCTCAACACCATCATAACCTGCATACTTAGCAAGTTTTGAACATCTAACAAAATCGTTTATTGTTGATTGGATTCCCCTATCAGAAAGAGATTTCGTTTTAAATTTTGAGATTGGAGACTTTATGTTACTTGCTGAAACATTAAAGGGATGGTAACCATACCTTCCACTATGAAGAATCTGCATGCAAATTTTAGAATCATATTTATGGACAGCATCCGTAATTAACTTATGTTTTTTTGCAATTCTTTTGGAAGTTAGTTTACTAGAAAAAGGAGCCACCCATCCTCTGAAATTTGGAGAAATCCCACCAGTTACTATCAAACCTACTCCTCCTTTTGCTCTAGCTTCAAAGTAAGATGCCATTCTTACATATCCATTTTTGACTTCCTCTAATCCTGTGTGCATAGAACCCATTAAGACTCTATTCTTTAAAGTGGTAAAACCTAAATCAAGGGGTTTTAATAAATGGGGAAAGTTTGTACTCATATATTTAACTATAAAGATAAATTTAATTTATCAAAAAAATCAATGTTAGGACAAAAGATGAATTCTGTTTACTTTTGAAAAATGAAAACTGTAGTTGTAGGTCTTTCCGGTGGTGTAGATTCAAGTGTAGCGGCACATATCCTTAAGAAACAGGGTTATAATGTTATTGGACTATTTATGCGGAATTGGAATGATGAGTCAGTGATAATTGATGAAGATTGTCCGTGGATAGAAGATAGTAATGATGCCCTGCAAGTATCTGAAATTATTGGAATACCATTTCAAGTAATAGATTTCAGCAAAGAGTACAAAGAGAGAATAGTTGACTATATGTTTGAAGAATATAAAAATGGAAGAACTCCTAATCCAGATATTCTTTGTAATAGAGAAATAAAATTTGATTTGTTTTTAAAAAAAGCAATTGAGCTTGGTGCAGATTTTGTAGCAACTGGTCATTATTGTAGAAAAGAAGAAGTAATAATTAATGGTAATAAAATTCAAAGACTTTTAGCAGGAAAAGACTCTTTGAAAGATCAAAGTTATTTTCTATGTCAAGTAAATCAGTTTCAATTAAGTAAAAGTCTATTTCCAATAGGAAATATGAAAAAAAGTGAAGTAAGACAATTAGCTAAAGATGTTGGATTAAATACTGCAGAGAAAAAAGACTCTCAAGGTCTTTGTTTTATAGGAAAAGTAAAATTACCAGTATTCTTACAACAGTTTCTAAAACCAATTAAGGGAAAAGTAATAGAAATTGAGTCTAAAAACTCTATTTACCAAGAGAGCAATATTAATTATTTTAAACCTTTTGAATATTCATCTGAAATTGGGAAAGTTATTGGTGAACATAATGGTGCTCATTATTATACAATTGGTCAAAGAAAAGGATTAAATATTGGAGGATTCGCCTTACCTCTTTTCATTATTGGAACTGACGTGAAAGAAAATATAATTTATGTGGGACAAGGTGAAAATCATCCTGGATTATACAGAAATGGTCTTACTGTAAATCATGAAAATATTCATTGGATAAGAACAGATCTGAAAATAAAAGCTAATACCCCAACTAATTATAAAGCCAGAATAAGATATCGTCAAAAACTCACTAGTTCTATAATTACACTTACAGATAGTAACTTGCAAGTCGATTTTAAAGAAAAACAAAGAGGCATAACTCCAGGTCAATTTATAAGTTGGTATGAAAAAGATGAATTAATTGGATCTGGAATTATAAATTAAGGGTAATCTTTATTAAGATTCATGAAAGTCCTTTTATCTATACTATTTTTATTAACCGGAATATATTCTTGTTTTTTTATTGAAGCTGAACAAATACCTTTTTACAAAAACTATTTCCAAAGCTGGGTTTTAACATTATTAATATCTCATTTAATTCCTAGTTTCTATTTTATCATTGGCTTTTTATTATTTATCACAAGACTAAACAAGATAATTTTGTACGTTTCATCTTTATCAATATTTTTTTTTCTAATTGAGATATTTTTACATAATTTTTTTGGATACGACATAAATATTATTTTCCTTTTAGTTACTTTATTATGTGTCATAATATTTACATTTTTAAATTTTAAAAAAATAAATACTGAATTATTTTTAATTAAAAATGTTTTTTTTAAAAAATTAGTAACGTTATTTTTTATATTGTTGTCTCTGTTAGCATCTTATATAGTATCGCCAATAGCTCAATATTCATTAGTTGACAACCCTAATAAAAACGTGGTTGAAAGAGATTTAGCACTCTTAAGTAAGTATATTGATTTTAATACTCTTGATCAAGAAAGTGTTGTCATAGCATTGTTTTCTACACAGTGTAATTATTGTTTTGAGTCAGCAGAAAAAATTGGAATAACTCAAAAGTTTAAATCTTTCAAAAAAATAATTTCAATTTTTAGTAGTGACATTGAAGATGCTAAACTTTTTATTGAAAATGCAAGTTATTCTACGGCAATAATTTTATCCTCTAAGGATGATTTTTTGAAATTAACTGACTATAATTATCCAAAGTTTTTTGTGATCAACAAAAATGGAATAATATCATCTTATGATGCATCTTCATTTCAAGAAAGAACTATCGATAGACTAAGTAATGCTGACTTATAATTATTTTAAATAGTTATTTCTTTTTTAATTTAAATTATTCAATTACCATTAATTATATAAATTTTTCAGTTTTATTTACTTATTGTATTGTTTACAATAAATTTATACTTTAACTCTTTTTTCTAAAAGATTAAAATTATAATTTATTAATTCTATGGAAATATCTGATTCGAAAAATGAAATATTAGTAAGTGTTAGCCTATGCTTATTCTGTTATAATGAGAATGAAAAAAAAGTTTTAACTGTAAGAAATAAAAGTTTTCCTTTTAAAAATGCATTAGTACTACCTAATAAATTATTAAAATATAACCAATCATTAGATCAAGTATGCACAGAAATATTAACTGAAAATATAAGAAATCAAGAGGTTTATATTGAACAACTTAATGCTTTTGGAAAATTATACAGAAATCCTATTGGAAGAGTCATAGATATTTCGTTTTATGGACTAATTAATTTAGAAAAAGACAATATAGTTTTAAATCGTGAAAATAATGCAAAGTTTAAAAAATTAGATTCAAAACTAGAGCTAGCATTTGATCACAATGAAATGATTGAATTAGCACTTAAGAGAATTAAAAGAAGAATGAAATATAGGCCCTTAGGGAAAAACTTATTACCTAACGAATTTACAATGAATGAACTTGAAGGTTTATATAGCTCTTTTTTATCAAAAAAATTTGATACTAGAAACTTTAGAAGAAGAATTTTAGAAATGGACATATTAAGAGAAATTAAAAAAGTTCAAAGAAATAAAAGAGGAAGGAAAACTATTCTATACGAATTCGATCCTAAAAAATATGAAAACTACTCTAATAATGGATTTTAATTTATTCTTTTTCCCAATCTAAAATTAATCCCCTTCCCGGTGTGAAAGGCACTTTATTTTCTTCTAAATAACTTTCAATGGCTTTTATATTATTTTCTAAAACTTTTATTTCAACAATTAAAGATTTGAAATCTATTGATGCTGACTCATAAAGAAATTTATTTGTAGCAGTTGGCTTAGACCTGCTTCTCCACATATTCCAAATTATTATACCAACCTTCGAGGAAATAGATTCTTTTTGTTCAATATCTCTTTTACTAAGTGAAGGATTTCCAGAAAGTTTAATTTCAATTTTATTGATCAAATATTCTAAACTATTAATTGTATCTAAGTAGCTTAAATCTAAATTTGGATAAGTTTTAAATGCAGATTTAATATAATTAATACTTTTCTTATTATTTTTAATTACTTCCGATGAAGCATCAATTGCCTTTCTTAGTTTGTCAACTTTTATTTGAAAAGTAAGTAGAGAATCTTTATTTTCTACAGGAATCGTTAATTCATTTAACCACTCACACTCAAAAGGAGTCTTGTCTTCCATTAATATTGCCTTACCATTAACAACTTTATGCATAGTTATAAAGTATTTTCCAGGGAGAGCAAGTGGACCATTATTAGACTCTGAATATCTTCCAGGCTTAGAGATCTTTAATGAAATATTTGATTGAGGTGTTAATCTAAAATTCCATACTAATTGATTTAATCCAATTTTAGGTGACTCTATCATTTTTCTTATTTCTACTCCATTTTCATCAAAAATTGTAAAAATTAAATATGGCTTTTCTTCATTATCTTCAATTATTAAATTACCCAATTTAGGATATACAACATCTAAATTTGATTTAATTTTTTTCTTTTCTATTTCTTGCCTAATTTGTTTTTGAGTCTTTAAAGTATCATTAAAAAAGTATCTTATTATCGAACCTAAAGGTGGGTTTGAAGCTGTGAAATAAGATTCTCCCTGAGATCCTTTCCCCCTTGAGCCCAAAGGTCTGGAATCGATATACATTAGTGAATTTTTAATGGGGAATATATGTGATTTTGAACTTATTTCGTTCTTTAACTCTCTAAGAGGAGAGTAATTATCTAGCACATAAAAACTTCTACCAAAAGTTGCTATAACTAAGTCATTTTCTCTTTTTTGAATTTCTATATCTCTTACAGCTATGGTAGGTAATCCATTTTTAAGCTGCTTCCACTCTAGACCACCATTATATGTAAAATAAACTCCAAACTCCGTACCAACGAATAATAAATTTTCATCTTCATGATCTTCAGCTATATCATAAACTGAACCTCTTATTGGAAGGTTTGAAGCTATAGACTTCCAAGAAATCCCTTTATCATTGGAAACCATAACATAAGGTGTAAAGTCGCCTTTTTTATGGTTATTAAAAACTGCATAAACTCTATTTGATTTATGTTGAGATGCAACTAAAGAATTAACATAAGTAAACTCGGGAATTCCTTTAAATTTCTCAAATTTAGTCCAATTATTCCCCGCATTTTCACTTACATGAATTAATCCATCATCCGTTCCTACATACAGTAAATTTTCTGTTATTGGAGATTCGTCTAATGAGACAATATTTCCATACATAGTGGTAGATTTATTTTTCATTATTGCGTCAGAACTTTGAATTCTACCCATTACTTTAATTTGATTTCTATCTAAATTTCTCGATAAGTCTGGACTTATACATTTCCACTCATCTCCTCTGTTATCACTTCTGAACAAACGATTAGCTGCAAAATATAATCTCTTGCTATTATGAGGGCTTATAATCAAAGGCGCATCCCAGTTCCATCGTAATGCTTCCATATTATTATTTGCCATAGGTTTTATACCTACTTTTTCTCCTGAAAGTCGATCATATCTTACTAACCAACCATATTGAGATTGTGCATAAACAATATTAGGGTTTTCAGGGTCAATTGCACTTTCGAAACCATCTCCGCCGTTTGTTATATACCAATCTGAATTCATAATACCGTGATTTGAAATAGTTCTGGATGGACCTCCAAGACTGTTATTATCCTGAGTTCCACCATAAATATTATAAAATGGAAATTCATTATCCACAGCTACTTTATAAAATTGTGTAATTGGAAGATTTGGTTTAAAATGCCAGTTTTTAGCATGATCCCAAGTTTCATAAATTCCACCATCACAACCAACAATCCAATGTTGAGTATCATCGGGATTTATCCAAATACAATGATTGTCTACATGTTTACTTTTTTCACCAGTTTTTATAACAGTTTTTCCTCCATCTTTGGTATGATGAAGCCACGTATCCATAAAAAAAACTTTTTTCGGATCGTTTGGGTCACAAAAAACTTCTTGATAATAATTGCCACTTGTTACATATTTATTAACTTTTTTCCAACTTTCGCCCCTATCTTTTGATGAATACAAACCTGACTGATCATTTTCAGATTCAACTAGTGCATATAAATAATCTGGGTTGGCAGGAGAGATATCCATACCAATTCTTCCTTTAATAGCTGAAGGAAGTCCTGATTTTAATTCTTTCCAATTTTTACCTCCATCAACAGATTTGTATATTTTAGAACCGGGACCGCCCCCAACATAGGTAAAAACATGTCTTCTTCTTTGGTGAGCAGTTGCATAAATAATATTAGTATTTATAGGATCAATATGAACCTCATTAATTCCTGTGTTTTCATCTGTTTCCAAAATTAATTTCCAATCTTTTCCTAAATTTTCAGAAAAGTACAAACCTCTTTCTCCACCTTCATTCCACAAAGGTCCATAAGCAGCAACATAAATTTTATTGGAATTTTTGGGATCTATTTCTATCATTCCAATATGTTCTGACTTTTTTAAACCCATATTTTTCCAGCTTTTTCCTCCGTCTAAACTTCTATAAACACCATCTCCATAAGCAACGCTTCTTTGATTATTATTTTCACCTGTGCCAACCCATACTGAGTTGTGATTATTAGGATCTATAGAAATACATCCTATGCTAAAACTAGACTCATTGTCAAAAATGGGATCAAATGTATTTCCGCTATTAGATGTTTTCCAAACACCACCTGAAGCTACTCCAACATAATAAACTTTAGGATTTTTAGTGTCAACAGCAATATCTGCTATTCTACCTGCAGTTAAAGCCGGACCAATAGATCTAAATTTTAATCCAGATAAATTAACTTTTTCTAGTTCCGTTTTTGGTTCTATTTTATCTTTTTTCTGAGAGAACCCTAATAGACTTAATCCTATTAATATTATTAATGCTGTTTTTTTCATTTTATTTAATTAAGAATTCATATCACTTTTATCAAAAGGATACGCATTTAATGTTGCTATTCCAGTTGCAACTAAATTGTTATTTTGATTGAATATTTCTCCTTTAACTGTGTATAATTTTTTTCCGCTTTGTATTAAAAGTCCATGACCAATTAAATCATCACCCAAAAAAACTGGTTTAAGAAAATTAATTTTAAATTCTACAGTTGATACTAATTTTGACTCTAAAATAGCTTTTGATAAAGCAGCTGTACCAACTATTTGGTCAAAAATAGCAGAGATGAAACCTCCATGAGCAGATTTTACAGTAGCAAGATGATGCTCTTTAACTGAAACTGTATACTTTACATCACCAGGCTTTAAAATCTTTATTTTTAAATCTAAAAAATTTCCAAATTGATTAGTTTGATTGTATTTTTCTAAAATATCGACTTCCATATTAATACAAAGTAATGAATATTTTAAATAGGTAGTTTATAGAGAAAATCATTTACTTATATTTGCCTTTAAGTAATTAAAAAAGATGATTAAAGTAACCCTTCCAGATGGATCTGTAAAAGAAGTAGCAAAAGGAACAAATTCTTTAGATATTGCTAAATCAATAAGCGAAGGTTTAGCTAGGAAAGTTCTTGCTGCAGAAATAAATGGAGAGATTTGGGATTTAAATAGATCACTTAACAATGATGTTAGCCTAAAGCTACTAACATTTCAAGATGATGGTGGAAAATCTACACTCTGGCATAGTAGTGCTCATATTATGGCGGAAGCTCTTGAATTTTACTATCCAGGAATTAATTTAGCTATTGGTCCTGCCATTGAAAACGGGTTTTATTACGATGTAGATTTTAAAGACTACAGCATTACCGAAAAAGATTTAGAAAAAATAGAAAAAAAAATTATTGAACTCGCTAGAGAAAAAAATACGTTTGAAAGAAAAGAAATTTCTAAAAAAAATGCTTTAGATTATTTTAAAAACAAAAAAGACCTTTATAAACTCGAGCTTTTAAATGATTTGGATGATGGTTCTATAACATTTTACACCCAAGGAAAATTTACGGATTTATGTAAAGGTCCGCATTTACCAAATACAGGATATATTAAATCTGTAAAGCTTTTAAACATCGCAGGGGCCTATTGGAGGGGAGATGAAAATAATCAACAACTCACTAGGATATATGGAATTACCTTTGAAAAACAGAAAGATCTTAATCTATATCTTGAAAGATTAGAAGAAGCTAAGAAAAGAGACCATAGAAAAATTGGTAAAGAACTTGAATTATTTACTTTTTCTGAAAAAGTAGGTCTGGGATTGCCATTATGGCTTCCAAAAGGAACCGAGTTAAAAGATAGATTAATGAATTTTCTTAAAAAAGCTCAAACATCTTCTGGATATCTTCCTGTTTCCACGCCTCACATTGGACATAAAGATCTTTACGTATGTTCTGGTCACTATGAAAAGTATGGTGCAGATTCATTTCAATCTATAAAAACTCCCAATGAAGGTGAGGAATTCCTTTTGAAACCAATGAATTGTCCTCACCATTGTGAGATTTATAACGCATCACCAAAATCATACAAAGATCTTCCATTAAGATTGGCTGAATTTGGCACAGTTTATCGATATGAACAAAGTGGTGAATTACACGGTTTAACTAGAGTTCGAGGATTTACTCAAGATGATGCTCATATTTTTTGTAGACCAGATCAATTGGAAGAAGAATTCATAAAAGTCATTGATTTAGTATTATATGTTTTCAAAGCTTTAAAATTTGAAGATTTTGTTGCTCAAGTTTCATTAAGAGATCCTAAAGACCAAAAAAAATATATTGGAAGTGACGAAAATTGGGACAAAGCAGAACAAGCTATTATTAAAGCAGCAAATAAAAAAGGTCTTAAAACAGTAATTGAATATGGAGAAGCTGCTTTTTATGGCCCAAAACTAGACTTCATGGTTAAAGATGCTTTAAATAGATCATGGCAATTAGGTACCATTCAGGTAGATTATAATCTTCCTGAAAGATTTAAATTAGAATATACTGGCTCAGATAATCAAAAACATAGACCTGTTATGATACACAGAGCTCCATTTGGGTCAATGGAAAGATTTATAGCTTTACTGATAGAACATACCGCTGGAAAATTCCCACTTTGGCTAAATCCAGAACAGTTTATTATTCTTCCACTTAGCGAACAATTTAACGATTATGCTCTAGAAGTTTTAAAACTTCTAAAAAATTACGATATTCGCGGTCTTGTAGATTTAAGGGGAGAAAAAATAGGAAGAAAAATTAGAGACGCTGAACTAAATAAGATTCCATTTATGCTCATTGTAGGAGAGAAAGAAACTAAACAAAAAGAGATTTCTGTTAGACAGCAAGGAGAAGGTGATTTAGGGAGTTTTAAAATTAATGATTTTGTAAAACTTATTAATGATAAAATAGACCTAGATTTTAAGGATTTAAAAATTTAAATAAAAAAAGGAGGAGTATCAGACCTAGAAGACCCAACAGAGGAAGAATTATTAAAGAAGATCCGCATAGGATTAACGAGAGAATAAGAGTTCCTGAAGTAAGAGTTGTAGGAGAAGGTGTTGAACAAGGTGTTCACCCAACTCAAAAAGCTATTAAGATGGCTGAAGAAATGGATTTAGACTTGGTAGAAATATCTCCTAACGCTAGTCCTCCAGTTTGTAAAATAATAGACTATAAAAAGTTTTTATACGAACAAAAAAGAAAACAAAAAGAGCTTAAATCAAAACAGGTTAAAGTTGTTTTAAAAGAAATAAGATTTGGACCTAACACTGATGAACATGATTTTCAATTTAAATTGAAACATGCAACAAAATTTTTAAGTGAAGGTGCAAAACTAAAAGCTTTTGTTTTTTTTAAAGGAAGGTCAATAATTTATAAAGACAGAGGAGAAATTTTACTATTGAAATTTGCTCAAGAATTAGAAGATTATGGACTTTTAGAAAAAATGCCAGAATTACAAGGGAAGAAAATGACAATTATCATTAACCCAAAAAAGAAATAACAATTTAAGAAAAACAGTTATGCCTAAAATGAAAACCAATTCCAGTGCCAAAAAAAGATTTAGATTTACTGGCAGTGGGAAAATTAAAAGAAAACATGCCTTTAAAAGTCATATTTTGACTAAGAAGTCAACAAAAAGAAAAAGAAACTTAACTAAAGCTACTTTAGTTAGTAAAGCAGATGTGAAAAATATTAAGTTGCAACTTTGCGCTTAATAAACTCACGGTTATTAAATGTTGAACCAGGCTTAAAGTCAAATAGATAAGATCGCAAGACGCTTCAAGCCAAAAATTTAAATTATGCCAAGATCAGTAAATAGTGTAGCCGCAAAAGCAAGAAGAAAAAAAATATTAAAACTTGCTAAAGGTTACTTCGGAAGAAGAAAAAATGTTCACACTGTCGCGAAAAACGCAGTAGAAAAAGGTCTTCAATATGCTTATAGAGATAGAAGACAGAAAAAAAGAAACTTTAGAGCATTATGGATACAAAGAATTAATGCAGCTGCAAGATTGCACGGAATGAGTTATTCTGAATTTATGGGAAAAGTTAATACTAAAGGTATTGAGTTAAATAGAAAAACTCTTGCAGACTTAGCAATGAATAATCCTGAGGCTTTTAAAGCTATAGTAGATTCATTGAAATAAATATTTATTTTAACTATATTTTAAGGGGCTTAGGCCCCTTTTTTTGTCCAAATTTCTAAAGAAAATTAACTGCTCAATAGTACTTTTAATTGGAGGGTAACCAAGTTTTAATAAGAGAGCATTAGTATTTAAAAATAAACTACTATTAGAGTGATGGTTGTCTCTCAAGAAATGAATTAATTTTAAAATCCAAAAAGAATCATAAACGCTAAAAAACAACTTCATATATTTAATATCTGAATTAGTATTATTTAATATCATCAAATGATTTTTAGTCCATTTATCTTTAGACAAAAAAGTCTTTATTAAGACAGGGAAATTTTCATAATTAAACAATTTATTTTCAATTAATTCAATCCAACTCTTAATTGCTTCAAAAGATTTGAAATCATAGGTAAGTAATAAATTTTTTTGATTGTTAATTCCTTCATAAATAGATCTACCTGTTCCAAATGGAACTCTGTCTGAAATTCTTGGAGATGGAATAACTTTAGTTTTGGTAATTTCCCCAAATTTTTCACCTTTTATAAGTTTAGAAATGAAGTAAAAATCTTCACCTGCTTTTCGTCTATTCATTCCCCCTTGTTTTGCATATGAACTCGCGCTTACTGCAAAAGCACTTCCAATAGTATGATAAGAATATGGAAGATTAGCAAATTTCAAAGAGTTCTTATAATATCTTAAATGAAGTTCATAATTGATAATTTGTTGATAATGAAAGTCATCAAATTCATTTCCTTCCGTAGGATGTTCAAAATGTATTGAAGCAGAATTAAAATTAGTTTTTTTAAAAAAATGATAAATTGAATTTAAATAATTAGATTCTACTGTAGTATCTGCATCAAGACCAACAATTACTCCGTTATAATTAATTTTTTTAAATCTCTGAAGAGCTAAATCCATCCCCAATTTTCTTGCCCAACCGACACCGGCGTGCTTTTGATCAAGATTATTAATATAAACTGGAATTAAAGTTGTTTTTTTTTGATACGTTTGAGATAATTTTTTGAGCTCTTTAAAAGTAGCTAGATTTTGCTCTTTAATCTCTAGTTTTTCATCTTCTGAGTTATTTACTAGAGTTATAACTTCAACAGAAAAAGATAAATCGTCTTGATTTATAAAAAGAGAATCTAAAGTAGCTGATATATTTTCTTCGTTATATACAGGAATTACAATAATTATCTTTAAATCATTTGATGGTAATAAATCAATTTGTATTTTTTTAGCTTGGAACCTTTTAAAATATTGATCAACTACGGAGATAAACGACTTTTCACCCATTGATTATTTTCTTTAACATATAATATTCTATCGTGTAATCTGCTTGGTCTTCCTTGCCAAAACTCTATTTGATATGGGGAAAGATTATATCCTCCCCAGTTAGAAGGTCTAGGGATGTTTATTCCTTTAAATTTATCTTCATAAAATCTAATTTTAGATTCTAATTCCTTTCGGTTCTTTATTTTTTGGCTTTGATCGGAGGCCCAAGCTCCAATTTGACTAGCTCTTGGCCTATCATTAAAATATTTATCTGATGTCGAATCATCAACTTTCTTGATTAATCCTTTAATTCTAATTTGTCTTTCTAATTCACCCCAAAAAACATTTAGAGCACCATAGTTGTTTTCTAAAATATCAGATCCCTTTTTAGAGTCGTAATTAGTATAAAAAATAAAACCATCTTTATTAAAGTCTCTTATATATAAAATCCTAGAAGATGGTCTTCCAGAATTATCAACAGTAGAAAGGCATGCAGCATAAGGATCTACAATATTAGAAGACATGGCTTCTTTAAACCAAATACTATATTGTTCTACAGGATCATTAGAAGCCATGTCTTCATTGAAAGGCTTGTCAGCAAAATCTCTTCTGTTTTTATTTATATAATTTTTTACTTCTTTTAATGACATTTTTCAAATTTAATAAAAGTCAAGTTTAATTCAAGATCTTTATAATATTACGCAAATTTTTAAGTTTTCATTCAACAGATTATATAATTTAGAAGAATGAAAACATTAACATCAAATATTCTAGGAGTGATTCCAGCTAGATTTAATTCTACTAGATTGATGGGAAAACCTCTTGAAATAATTGGAGATAAAACAATGATCGAGCATGTTTACCTAAGGGCAAATAAAGTTTTAGAAAATTTAGTAGTTGCTACAGATGATTCTAGAATATATGATAAAGTAAAAGAATTTAACGGAAATGTTATTTTAACAGACGTAGACCATTTAAATGGAACAAGTAGATGTCTAGAAGCTTTTGAAAAATGGTCAAAAGAAATTAACAAATCGTTTAATTATATAATTAATATTCAAGGTGACGAGCCGTTATTACATTCTGACCACCTAAATAAATTGATTGGTTGTTTTGAAGATAAAGAAGCAAATTTTGCAACGGTTGCCCTTAAAATTGATTCAAATAACAAAATGCTTAAAGAGAAAGTTTGTCTAGTAAAAGATATTCATGACTATGCATTGTATTTTTCTAGAAATAAAATTCCATTTATCAGAAATCATAAGGAGGAAAATATTAATAACCAACAAACTTTTTTTCAGCATATAGGTATATATGGATATAGTATAGAAGCACTAAAGAAATTTTGTAGTTTACCCTCTTCTTCTTTAGAAAATGCTGAAAAACTAGAGCAACTTAGATGGTTAGAAAACGGAGGTAAAATTAAAGTTGGAATAACTAACTTTCCATCTTATCCAGTGGACACCTTGGAAGATTTAGTTGAAATAAGAAAGAAAATTGATGAAAATCATAATTTATAATTGTTACTTTTGAAACTGTGAAACTATCAGTAAATAAATATATTGATCAAGAAATTAATGCTATTAAAAATATTCCGAATGACGGAGTTTTAGATAAGGTATTAGACATTATATTTGAAAATGTCCATAAAAAAAATGGTAAAGTTATTGTTAGTGGAATGGGTAAGGCAGGACACATTGGTATGAACATATCAACTACCCTTTCATCAACAGGTACTCCTTCTGCTTTTATTCATCCTAGTGAAGCACAGCATGGTGATTTAGGATTAATTCAAAAAAACGATGTGCTTCTTTTAATATCAAATTCTGGTAAAACAAGAGAAATCTTAGAATTCAATTTGTTGGCAAATAAGCTTTTTAATGGAATTCCTTTAATTTCTTTAACAGGAAATAATGAAAGTCCTTTAGCTAAAGTATCTAACGAATGTTTATTTACAGGAAATCCTAAAGAAATTTGTCCCCTCGGATTAACTCCAACAACTTCAACAACAGTTATGACTGTGGTGGGTGATCTATTAGTTATTGGAATGATGAATAGAATTAAATTCACAAAAGAAGATTATGCCAAAAGACACCATAGTGGCTATTTAGGTCAAAAAGCTAAAGAATGAAGAATTTTACATTAATTGCTGGTCCATGTGCTATAGAAGATGAAATTACAGGGCTAAAAATTGCTAAAGAAGTTAAATCAATTTGTGACGAGTTATCAATCGACTATATTTTCAAAGCCAGCTATAAAAAAGCCAACAGATCTAAAAACAACAGTTTTACTGGTATTGGTGATGAGAAGGCCTTAAACATTATTAAAAGCATAGGAGATGAGCTAAATGTAGATACTATAACCGACGTTCACGAGAGTCATGAGCCAAGTATAGTAGCTAATTATGTAAATCATATTCAAATACCAGCTTTTCTTTGTAGACAAACAGATTTATTAATTGCAGCAGGTAATACAGGTTTGACAATAAACATTAAAAAGGGACAATATATGTCACATGATTCTATGCAGTTTGCATTAGAAAAAGTAGTTTCAACTGGAAATAAAAATGTTTGGTTATGCGAAAGAGGAAATAGTTTTGGTTACAACGATTTAATTGTAGATGCCACAGCAATTACAAAACTTAAAAAACATGGTTATCCTGTAGTAATGGACTGTACTCACGCAGTTCAAAAACCAAATCAAACTAGTGGAGTAACAGGAGGTGATCCTTCATTAATATCCTCTATTGTATACAGTGCTGTTGCAAATGGTACTGATGGGCTATTTATAGAAACACATCCGGACCCAAAGAATGCTAAAAGCGATCCGCATACAATGCTAAAATTAGATTTACTTTATCCAATATTAAAAAAAGCATTGGCAATTAGAAAAGCTATATCGTAGCTATTTTACTTCTACAACTAAAAACTTACTATTTCTCCAAAAGACATCATTGTCTAAAATCTCTAATGAATCAATTTTTTCTCTAGAAGAATTATGAAGTTTAAAAGATCCTGTTGGGTGCGATGTGATTAACTTAACAGATTTAAAGCCTAGTATGAGTTTTCTAAATCCAACTCTTGAAGTATATGTAAAATAATCAGTATTTAAATCATTATTAAGTTTTCTAGATTTAACAATCCCAATTAGACCACCACTTTTAGTTAAAATACCATTATTTAAAAGCTCGGTCTTAGTGCCAATAGCAAAAGCAACTTGATTTAGCTTTTGATTTAAATCGTTAATCTTTATATTTTGAAGAGTGTATTTATTAAAAACTGATTCAAATGATGCATTTATACTATTTAATTCTTCTTTTAAAAAATAAACCTCTCGATTACTTTTAGCAATTTGCTCACTTAGTTGTGTTACACTAGATGCAAACTGAGAGTTTTTATCTTTTTCCAATATTACAGCGTTACTAAGTTCTTCTATCATAGATTCATTTTCTTGTAATTTTATCGACAAAATCTTAATAGCGTTTATAACATCAATTGTGTCTAAAGTGATGAAGTCTAGATTATTTTTAGCATTATTTATTATACTTTCCTGCTTATTTATTTCATTAATATTTTCCTTTATTTTTTCAATATAAAGAGCATATTGATTTACAACTGAATCGTTATTTACTTTTTCATATTCTAACGATTTTAATACTTCAACCTTTGAGCTTAGTTGTGTTTTTAAGCTGTCAATAATTATTTTATCTTTTAAAATAGATTCATTATTAGAATTACAAGAAAATATAATTAGAGATAATAAAAGATATTTAAAGTTTTTCATACTGCTAAAATAAATTCATTAAATCACTAGTTCCTATTGGTCTTTCAACTGTAAATCCCTCACCAAAACTTTTATCGATAGTTCTACCCATTAAATTTGCTTTTGACATAACAGAATCTAAAAAATCTTTACTTGATATAGGAGTGTTAGGTTCACTACTTTTAGGATTGTAAAATTGACTCTCAAATGCTTTAACAGCTTTTATTTTTTGATCTATCTCATCTGAAATATCCATAACAAAATCAGGATTTATCCACTGGTCTTGAATATAGTGATAGATATTCTTTGGTCTATGAGAATCTTGCTTTTTTCCATCAAAAAAAGTCTCAAATTTTGTTAATCCAGAAATAAAACATGCTTTTGACACTAGTTCTGAAGCTATTCCATGTTCTGGATGTCTGTCTTTAACAGCATTACATAAAACTATTTTAGGTTTGTGTATTCTTATTGCTTTAACCACTTTTTCAATAGATTTTTTGGACAGATCAATAAACGAATCAGGCATTTTAAGATTTTCACGAAAATTTGCACCTATAATTTTCATAGCATTTTTAGCTTCCATTAATCTTATTTCGGGTGTGCCGCGAGTTCCCATTTCCCCCATTGTTAAATCTACTATTCCAACTGTGCTGCCATTTTTAATTTGTTTAATGAGTGTGCCACCAGCGCTTAATTCTACATCGTCTGGGTGAGCGCCAAAAGCTAAAATATCTACCATGAAACTATTTTTTTAAAGATTTATTTTCTGGTAAACCATACTTATCTACCAAATACACTATGGAACTTATTGCAGAAGCTCCTAATTCTAATTCTCTTTTATGTACATTTTCAAACACATCGGCTTTAGAGTGATGAAAATCAAAATATCTCTGAGAGTCTGGAATTAATCCTACCAAACACAACTTCCCATCCTTTAAGGGTCCTATATCTACTCCACTATATCCTTTAGAAAAAACATGTAATTGATAAGGTTTAAATAATTTTTCAAAACTTTGTAAATATTCTAATTGTATTTTTGTTCCATCAATACTAAATCCTCTTGGACTAAAACCACCTCGATCGGATTCTAAAGCAAATAAATGTTTTTCTCCCGTCTTTCTAACCATAGATGCATAATGCTTTCCGCCCCTATTTCCATTTTCTTCGTTCATATACATTACACATCTTAAAGTTCTCTTAGGCTTTAATTTTAGTTTCTTAAAAGTTTCTAATACTTGTAGACTTTGTACTACCCCTGCTCCATCGTCATGAGCACCTTCTCCAATATCCCATGAATCTAAATGACCACCTACTAAAACAATTTCATCTGGAAATTCTTGTCCTTTTATTTCACCAATAACATTATATGAAATAGTATCACCAAGTTGTTTACAAGATAATTCCATAAAAAGATATTTTAATTCATTGTTTTTTAAAGCTTCACTTAAATTATGAGCATCTACAGTACTTATTGCGACAGCTGGGATTTTTTTTGTAGAATCAGCATAAGACATAGAACCTGTATGTGGAATATTATCAAATTTTAATGTCATTGATCTAACTAATACACCAATTGCTCCATACTCAACTGCTCTAGACGCACCTGAGTGTCTTTGATCTACACAACTACCATAAGCCATTCCAGTATTAATATAAGTAGGATTCATCACCCGATTAAAAAAAATAATTTTTCCTTTAATTTTATTTTTTCCAAATTCTTCTAGTTGACCCCAATTTTTAATTTCAATAACTTCTCCATTCAATATTCCATTAGTACCTACAGAACCACCTAAAGCTGTACAATTAACATCAATAGTATCACCGTATATATTTTTCCAATAAACTTTTTCAACATCTCCTCTTTTCCATTGGGGAACAGTTATTTGTTGTAAGTAGACAGTATCTAGATTACTATTTTTCATTAATAATTCAGCCCACTCCACAGCTTTCTGAGCAGATTTACTTCCGCTTAATCTATTACCTATATCCTTACAAAGTGATCTAAGGTTTTCATAACAATTACTTTGCAGTAAATTAAAATCATAAATTTCTCGTAATTTCAAAGAATCAATCTCTTGAGATTTTAAACATAATGAACAAAAAAGTATAATAATAGAAAGCAGACTTTTCATGTATTTACAGTAATGAAAATTTATATTTAATTTAGTCAAAATTAATCAAAAATGGCAAGAACTCCCACTAATCAAATCCCCCTTGGATTTAAAGCAATAGAATTTGATTTACCAGATGTAATTACAGGGGGTAAAGTAAGTCTTAATCAAGTTTCAAAAAAAAATGGGCTTGTTGTTATTTTTATTTGTAACCATTGTCCGTATGTAATACATGTTATTGATCAAATTGTTAAACTCGCTAATGATTATTTAGATAAAGAAATTGGTTTTGTTGCAATTAGCAGTAACGATGTGGTTAATTACCCTGATGATGATCCTAAAAAAATGAAATTATTTGCCAAAGAAAAAGATTTTCCATTTCCATATTTATATGACGAATCTCAAGATATTGCAAAACTATACGATGCTGCATGTACCCCTGATTATAGTGTTTTTAACTCCGAATTAAAATGTGTATACCGAGGACAATTAGATGATTCTAGACCAAGTAATAATGAACCTGTGAATGGTAAAGACCTTAGATTAGTTTTAGATTATATATTAGAGAATAAAAAAATTGATTTCATTCAAAAACCTTCAATTGGCTGCAATATTAAGTGGAAATAAAGAAAAGTTAAGAAAAGAAGCACTTTTAAAAAGAGCTAAACTAAAATCCTTAAGGGTTGAAAATATCTCAAAAAAAATTACTACTGAGTTATTCAAAAACTTTGATTTTGACAAACTGAATGTTCACTTATTCTATCCTATTTCCAAAAATAATGAAGTTAACACTTGGCATATTCACAATAAATTAAGTAATTCTAAGAATTTATACACAACTATTTTTAATCAAAGTAGTAAATCTTGGGATTGCGTTTGTTTTGAACCTACAGTAAAATTTAGTCCTGGAAAATTTAATATCCCATTTCCTTCGATTTATAAAATGGATTTATTAAAAAAAATTGACGTCATTTTAGTTCCATTAGTTGTATTTGATAAATACGGAAATAGAATTGGATATGGAAAAGGAGTTTATGATAACATACTTAAAGAATTGAATCCGAATTGTATTAAAGTAGGATTATCTTTATTTGAGGTATCATTAGAAAATATTCAACCTGAAAGTCACGATATAGCTTTAGATTATTGTCAAACTCCTAATAAACTTTTCAAGTTCAAATTAAAAGATAAAATATAATCATTAATTTTACTGTAGTATAATAGCTACCTCTATACGTTATGATGAGATCTTATCTTTTAATTATATTAATAATAACTAATTTATTTTCAGACTATTACTCTACTGAATATGAAAATTCAAATTCATATAAATCTCATCTTGCCATATCAATAAATCCTAATTGTAACTCTCATTATGTAAACTATGCTATTATTACTGAGTTAAACGGTAGAGTTGTGAAAAAGAGATTTATTACGGGTAGAGAATTTATATTAATTGGAATGGGGAAACAACCTTCTCAAGCAAATTATAGCGGTGAAAATATATTTAAGAAATATGAAATTAAAGAATGTTTATATAAATACGATTCTATAGATTGTAATAAAAAACCTGATTTGAAGTTGTTTGATCTTTGGGCTTTAAGATATAATAGAAACCCCTATTGTCCTATTGATTGTACACCGGCTAAGAATATGTTAGTGGAGGGATACGGTCAACATCAATTTAGACCTAGCTGGCCACAAATACAAATACTCCAAAAATATGGTATAACTTATATTAATGATTTTTTTTATGGAGAAAATCTTTTTGAACTTCTTGCAGATTTTCAAAATCCAGATTGGCGAGAAAAATATCTTAATGCAAAAGAATAAAGTTTTACATTAAAAATTAGAGTATTGTGAATCAAAATTCAATAAGAATAAGAAAACTAGCGGTAAAATCATTTTACTTTAAACTATATCTACTTTTTAGATTGCCAATGGGATTTATTAGTGGAATGAGAATTAAAGCCTTAGATGAAAATAAATGTGTTGTTTCTGTTCCTTATAAATGGCTTAATAAAAACCCTTTTAAATCAACCTTTTGGGCAGTACTAGGAATGGGTGCTGAAATGAATACAGCTGCACTTATATTACAATATACTCTTAATCATAAACCAACTATTTCTACACTACCATTAAAATGTAATGCTGAGTTTGTTAAAAAAGCAACTGGTATTACTAAATTTATTTGTAATGATGGTCCAATGATAAAAGAAAAAGTAAATGAAGCCATAAAAAGTAAAAAAGCAGTTATAATAGAGGCGTTTTCAGTAGGTATTGACAAAGAATCTCAAACTATTTGTAAGTTCAAATTTACTTGGTCAATAAAAATTAAAAGTTAAAATGTTTCTATTTAAAAGAAGTATAGTATTAATAATTTTTTTATCAATTGCTAATTATTCTTTCTGTGGTTGGGGGTTTTTTGGTCACAAAAAAATAAATCGTATTGCTGTATTTACCATTACTGAATCAGAGTTATTTCAATTTTATAAAAAAAATATAGATTATTTAACAATTCATGCTGTTGATCCAGATAAACGCAGATACGCTGTTAAGGGTGAAGCTGAGAAACATTATATAGATATTGATCACTATATAAAAAAAGGAGAAAACCCCTTTGAAATAATGCCTGAAAAATGGAACGATGCTATTGAAAAGTTTACTGAAGATACTATTAGAGCCTATGGAATTTCCCCCTGGAATATTCAACTAATGCTTTATAAATTAACAGCTGCTTTTAAAGAAAAAAATACATATAAAATTTTAAAATATTCTGCTGAAATTGGTCATTATATTTCAGATGCACATGTTCCTTTACATGCAACAGAAAATTACAATGGACAATTTACTAACCAAAAAGGAATTCATGGATTTTGGGAGTCTAGAGTGCCAGAGCTTTTTTTTCAAGATTATAATTTATTTACAGGAAAAGCTGTTTATATAGATCGTCCTTTAAAAGAAACATGGAGATTCATTAAAGAAAGTTATTTTGCAGTTGACTCAGTGTTAAGTACTGAAAAAGAACTGACCGATCAATGGGCAGATGATAGAAAATATTCATTTGAAAAACGTGGAAGAGTAACTATGAAAGTCTATAGCAGAGAGTTTAGTGAAGAATATACTAAAAGACTAAATTATATGCAAGAAAGAAGACTTAAAGCATCTATAAAGTCTGTTGGTTCTTTTTGGTATACAGCATGGATTAATGCTGGTCAACCCGATCTAAGTGATTTAAAGGGACTGGAAGTCAAAACTCAAAAAAAAGAATTAAAAGTAAATTCAGAGTTGAAAAATAAAAGAGAGCACAGCAAATAGTTTTAATTACTTTTTTTCTTTTTTCTTTTAGACTTCTTTAGCGCTTTTCTAGCTTCATTGGTGAGTGGTACTCTTTTATAATAATTCATTTTACCAGAATCTATTAAACCAATAGCTCTCTCCACTAATAAATCTTCATTTTCAGGATCATATTCTCTTTTTAAATCCTGGCCGTTCATTACACATAATGCTTGAAACCAAAATGCAGTACCACCTCCACGATACTTTTTAATAATATCATATGCAGTAAGTCCAGTACTTCTATATATCATTTTCATAAGGTATTTACCTCTGTTAATAGACATTTCTTTTATTTCGTTTCCAAATTCTTTTTTTAAAGATTTATTACAAGATGATAAATATTTCTTTCTTGAATATTTATTTTCAATTTTTGAGACTGAATCTTCAAAAGAAGTTAACATAGCAGATGAAATTCTTGCATAATCATAAACACTTTTTACATAAAATTTAGTTCTGTTCCATTTCTTTACAAAATCTGCATTTGAAGCTGTAATTTCTAAATCAGGAAGATATTGCTCGAATAATACAGAGTCTTTATTTTCTAAGTTTAAATTCTGAGAGGAAATATTAAGGCATAAAAAGAAAAATATTGAAAGTAAATAACATTTCATTGGTACAATTTATTAATTGTTATTGGATTCAAAATTAACTTTTAATAAATTTTAACTTATTTAAAGTTAAATTTGCAAGGATGAATAAATTATTAGTATTTATAATAGTATTCTTGGTTTCTCCTTTTTACTCACAAATAGAAGCTCTTTTTGATTTAAAAAAGTTTCATTCTAATGAGAATAATTATATAGAAACCTACTTATATATATATGGAAATACTCTAAGTGAAAGTGAAGATTCGACCCATGATGAAAAAGGAGTTGAAATTCTTCAGTATATTGAAAATGAAGAAAAAGAAATTGTTGCTCATAAGAAATATATAATTAAAGAGAACTCAGACTATGTTGAAAAAGAAGGAATCATGGATTTACAAAGATTTCCAATTCCTCTTGGAGATTATAATATTTATGTAGAGATAAATGATATTAATAGTTCTAAAAATATAGAAAAGCATCATCAAGAATTTTCTTTAACTGAGCCTAATTCCCCCTACTTTTCTGACATTGAATTACTAGATAGTTATTGGAGGGAAAATGAAAATGAAAAAAGTGAATTAAGTAAATCTGGTTTTCATATGGTTCCATTAGTAACCAGTTATTTTGGAGCTGAATTTGAGAAAATTGCCTATTATTTTGAAATATATAAAATGAATCTAGTTGATAGTGCTGAATTACTGTTAAAACAATTTATAAAAATAAGTGGTACAAATAGAATTGCTGGTCAATACAATAAAATTAAAAAAATACCTGCAATGGGTATTTATCCAGTTTTAAACTCCTTTGACTTAAATAATCTACCTACTGGCAATTACGAACTTTGTATTCAACTTATAAATAAGAAAAATGAGCTTTTATATGAAACTAATCTTGGTTTTCAGAGAACGAATTTAAAAAATAGCATGAGGTTGGATCGTCTTAATGCAGTTCAAATTAACAATACTTTTGTATCTAAAATCCCTAACGATTCTCTCTTATATTTAATTAACTCTTTGTCTCCAATTGCCTCTAGACTAGAACTAGATATTATTGATAAAAAGGTGTCAAATATCAATGACACTTTAAAAAGACAGTTTTTGTATAGTTTTTGGCTTAATAGACAACCTGAAAATCCTGAACTAGGATGGATGAAATACAATTCTGAAGTAATTAAAAGTGATCAACTTTTTTCTACTAAAGTAAGAAGAGGTTATCAAACAGATATGGGAAGAATATATCTTAAGTATGGACCACCTAATACAATAACAAATAGACCCAACGAACCAAGTGCATATCCGTACCAAATTTGGCATTATTATAAAATTGGAAAGTTTAATAATAAAAGATTTATCTTTTATATGCCAGACTTAGGTTCGAACGAATATACTACTCTACACTCTACACTTCAAGGAGAATATTTTAATAGAAACTGGAAAACAGATTTACATAGAAGAAATACACCTGGAAGAAGTGTTGACAATACTCAAAATCCAAATGACAATCAATGGGGAAGTAATAGCAATGACTTTTTCATAAACCCCTAGAAAATATAGAAACTGCAGTTGTCATATTAAACTACAACGGAATAAGTTGGCTTGAAAAGTTTATTCCAACATTCGTGCAAAACTCTAAAAAAGATGCCAAAATCTATGTAATTGATAACGGATCTAATGATAACTCTGTCAATTTTTTAAAAAGTAGTTTTACAGAATTAAATGTCATTGAACTACCTAAGAATTTAGGTTTTGCAGGAGGTTATAATGAAGGTTTAAAAAAAATAGATTCTAAATATTTTATTATTGTTAATTCAGATATAGAAGTTACACCAAATTGGATTTCTCCATTAGTTAAAATTTTAGAAAAAAATTCAAATATTTCAGTAGTTCAACCAAAAATATTATCTCATAAAAACAAAGGTCAATTTGAATATGCAGGTGCTGCTGGTGGCTTCATAGACCGATTGGGTTATCCATTTTGTAGAGGAAGAGTTTTTGATCATCTAGAAGAAGATAATGGACAATACGATAAACATTCAGAAATATTTTGGTCTTCTGGAGCTTGTATGGCCATAAAAGCAAAAGATTTCAATAATATAGGTGGTTTTGATGAAGATTTTTTTGCACATATGGAAGAAATTGATTTGTGTTGGAGACTTAAAAATCTAGGTAAAAGTATATTTTACAGTGGTGAATCTTTAGTTTATCATGTAGGTGGGGGAACATTAAAATACAATGCTCCAAGAAAAACTTATTTAAACTACAGAAATAATTTATGGATGATTCACAAAAATTATAAATCTAATCTTCCTTTATTTGTATTTATTTTATTAAGAATGATTTTAGATCAAATATCTGGAATAAAACTAATACTTTCTGGGAATATATTAGGGTATTTTTCTATAATAAAAGCTCACTTTCATTATTTATTTACTTTGAGAAAAACACAATCAAAAAGAGTTGAAATATCAAAAAAATATTTTAATAGTTTAAGTGGATATTATAATAAGTCAACGATTTGGGATTATTTTTTTCTAGGTAAAAAAGAGTTTTCTAAAATATTTATTTCCAGTCAGAAATAAAGTCCTCCGTTTTTTTCATAATATAATGCATCACTACATCTTTTTCAATGTAGGGAACTTCTTTTCTAAAATTGGATAGCATATTTTCTAACTCGACTGATGTTTTTCTTGGTCTTCTAAACTCCATTCCTTGAGCAGCTGTCAAAAGTTCAATACTTAATATTCTATGAAGGTTTTTAACTACTTCTAAAAGCTTAACTCCAGAAATAGACCCCATACTTACATGATCTTCTTGTCCATTTGATGATTCAATACTGTCAACTGAAGCTGGGTGACATAAAACTTTATTTTTACTTACTAAACTAGCTGCAGTATACTGAGAAATCATGAAACCAGAATTTAAACCAGGATTATTAATTAAAAATGGTGGTAATTCTCTTGTTCCTGAAATTAGTTTATAAACTCTTCTTTCCGAAATACTTCCTAGTTCAGCAGCAGCTATAGCCATAAAATCCATAGCCATTGCAATTGGTTGACCATGAAAATTACCAGCTGAAATTATCTCATCCTCCTGATCAAAAACAATAGGATTATCAGTAACAGAATTAATTTCTATTGTTAATTTCTCTTCAAAGTCTTTAAATACATCAAAACTAGCGCCATGAACCTGGGGAATACAACGAAAAGAATATGGATCTTGAACTGACTTATTTTCAGAATTTAATAACTCACTACTTTCTAATAAACTCAAAATCTTTTGAGAACAAATCGTTTGTCCTTTAAAAGCTCTTACTAAATGAGCCTTAGGATCAAAAGGAGACAATCGACAATTAAAAACATCTAATGAAAGTGCAGAAATTTTATGAACCCATTCAAAAAGTGAATTCAATTTTAAAAACGAATAAGTAGCATAAGCACTCATAAACTGAGTCCCGTTTAAAAGAGCTAATCCTTCTTTAGAATCTAGTTCCAGTATTGGTTCAGTAAATAAATCCAAAACATCCTTAGAATTCATTTTAGAACCCTTATAGTTAACCTCTCCCTCACCTATTAATGTTAAAGAGATATGTGCTAAAGGTGCTAAATCACCTGAAGCTCCAAGTGAACCCGATTCAAATACAACTGGCAAAATATCATTATTAAAAAGAAAAATTAATTTTTCAATTGTCTTCAAATGGACTCCTGAATATCCCAAGGAAAGCACATTAATTTTTATTAAAAGCATTATTTTAACAATTACTGAATCAATTTCATCACCAGTTCCACAGGCGTGTGACTTTACCAAATTAATTTGTAACTCTTTAAGTTGGCTTGGGGATATTACTTCATTACATAAAGATCCAAAACCAGTATTTATTCCATAAAACACCTCATCATTATTTTTTAGTTTCTGGTCTAAGTAATTTCTGTTTTTTTCAATCCGAAGTATAGATTCTTGAGATAATTTAAGACTTAGCTTATCGCTTAAGATTCTTTTAATAGCTAAGAGAGATAATTCTTTTGGAGAAATAATAAATTCAGTTTCTTTCATGTTTACCAAATAATTTGATTTAACATGGAGGTATCTTGATTTCCTGAATCCATGTCTTTAATTTCAACTGACATATTTAAATTAAAATCTTCTTTTATAAATATTACAAAAGCAATATTCATAGAATTAGCATATTTAAGTTGTTTTTTAACTTTGTGATCGTCTGGATACAATATACTATTAACTCCTTTTTCTCTTATAAATTGCAATAACTTAAGTCCGTTAATATTAGATTCGGACTGGTCAACAATCATAAACTTAGAAGGATTACTTAAATTATCAGGGAAAAAATTTAAATCATTCATTAAATCATAAATCCTCTCTGCACCAAAGGAAATTCCAACTCCAGATAGATTGTTCTGGCCAAAAACTTTAGTTAAATCGTCGTAACGACCTCCTCCTACAATACTGCCCATTGAATTATTATTCAAAACTACTTCAAAAATAGATCCTGTATAATAGTCTAAGCCTCTTGCTAAAGAAAGATTAATTTTGATGTTGTTTATTCCCAAAACATTACAGCTTTTCACAATATAGCTTAGTTCTTGAATTCCTTTTTGACCAAGTTGACTATTTTGTAATTTATTTTCCAACCAACTCATAATCTCATTTTCAGAAACAGCAAATACTTCTTCAAATAATTGTGCAACTTCTTTATTTGGAATATTAGTCTTTAGTTCTTCAATAACTTTTTCAGTACCAATTTTATCTACTTTATCAATAATTACAGTGATTTCAGAAAAAAACTCTATTGCAT
>Ga0208950_1000040_pt1 | contig 72022 bp, 66 predicted proteins | sample AOAMet_54_BLW_10_2_FD_188234 | JGI IMG/M metagenome (GOLD analysis project Ga0208950, IMG submission 188234) | Ammonia-oxidizing marine microbial communities from Monterey Bay, California, USA - CAN11_54_BLW_10 (SPAdes) | ecosystem: Environmental > Aquatic > Marine > Intertidal zone | place...
GACACTTCCACTGGTGTGCTCAGTGGAACACCGACCGAATTACTGACACGTACCATGTACACCATCACGGCGACCAACACCGGTGGAACGGCAACAGCCTACATCAACATCTCAGTCCTTGACATTATTCCAGAAATCTCCTATTCGCCGCAAGAAATGACCCTTACGAACAACACTACGATGACACACTGGACTCCGCTCAATGTTGGTGGACCGATCGTTTCATGGAGCATAACACCAGAACTTTCGGCCGGACTGTTGTTCGATTCCTCTAACGGTACAATCTCTGGATTACCAACCGAGGTTACCCCGCTGCTCAACTACACTGTCTCAGCGACCAACAGTGGAGGCACTTCCGAGTTTAGCATTAACATCACCGTCGTTGGTAATGTTCCTTTCTTCGAATACATCCCAAGTGATATCGATTTACTGAACAATTCGAGCACGCTTGATTTGCTACCGTATTCGACCGGCGGAACCGTATTGCAGTGGGCAATTTCTCCAGAACTTTCAGTTGGTCTATCGTTTGACAATGCTACAGGCCGTATTTACGGTATGCCTGGCGAGATTGCTCATCGAACTCTCTACTTGGTCACGGGTGTGAACGATGACGGTTCGATGACCGTAACGGTCAACATCACAGTTGAAGACCTTGTTTACGAGACTGCTCAAGGCGTTTTCAACACCCTGAACAATTCAATGATTGATGCAATCGAGCCGCTTTCATCCATCAGTGATTCAGTGTATGAGATTCATCCTGCACTGCCAATGGGACTTTCGATTGGGGACTTGAATGGGACAATTTGGGGTGTTCCGAATGAAGTAATGGAACTCAAGAGTTACACAGTGTATTCGAACTCCAGTTTGTTCAATGACACCTTCATCATAATGCTGCGTGTTCTCGAAGATTCCGACAGTGATTCTCGGCCGGACACCCTACCTGTTGGGTATGACTTACTCGGAGAATTGATTGAAGATTTAGATGACGATGATGACGGCTATTCTGATTTGCTTGAAGGTGAGTGTTCGAGCGATTCTCTCAATTCTTCCGACATGCCAGGTGATCTTGACGGTGACACCATCTGTGATTCAATTGATGATGATATTGACGGTGACGGTGTGTTCAACATCTTGGAAGATAACAGTGGAATCTACACCTCGGAAATCGATACGGGAACAAACCCATTGCTCGCAGATACCGATGGAGACGGAGTTTGCGATGGACCGAAAGTTCCTGCGAACGGTGGTTGTACTCTGGGCCCTGATGCGTTCCCGAACGACCCTTCAGCCTATACGGATACGGACCTGGACGGAATGCCGGACGATATGTTTGGTAATTCAACCAGTGAACCGCCATTGATTCTTGATTTGGATGATGACAACGATCAGTGGACTGACCTCCAAGAAGTGGAGTGTGGAACGGACCGCCTTGATCGAAACAGTGTTCCTGAGGATATCGATGGAGATGGAATCTGTAACAACCTCGATGATCGTCTTGATCTTACCTTCGAATTCAACTATTCATCGAACAACCTCTCGCTTGTTGTGGGTGACCAAATAGAACCCTTCCTTCCGAACCTCACAGGTAATGGTGAGGTAGGCACTTGGGAAATTGTTGGAGAATTACCAGAAGGTTTGACGTTTGGTTGGAGTCCCGCTCGAGAGGCACTCCTCGATGGAAGCATTCGTGGTACACCTACTGAACCAATGGAGTTGACCGAATTCGTGATTTGGGCGAACAATAGCGTTCACAGTCGCTCGTTCTCAATCACACTTGAAGTTAAAGAGAACCTGACTGTAGATGGCAGCAGCTCTACGCCAATGAGGCTGGGATACGTTCTTTGCCCCATCCTCCTTTTGGTTTTGGTTGCAGTTGGCATGTTGTTGGTCCCGAAAAACAGAGTGGTGTTCAAGGATGCAAATCCAGTAAACACAACTTCTCGACCGAAGTTTAAGGGTGGAAAGGGAACACGAGAAGACCCGTTCATTCTCAAGACATTAACCGATGTTAAACCGGGAACCGTTGTCTACAGTAACGAATCCATTACGAGCAAGGATGTTTCTCCTGCTGAGGTGTTTGAAGTGAATGATATGAATCAAAACAAGAACGAAGGACGTTTCAAAATCACCAACCAACATATCCAAACTTCATCAGACGATGAGGAATCGAAATTGGTGTCAAGACTCAACTCCAACGACGACGGTATTCTAGCCTATCAATTGGCTTTTGATGATCGAGATGCTGATTCGGTACTCGCAGATTCCTACGAGACGTTGTTCAAGGTAGGGAATGAATCCGTCTATTTCCAATGGACGGTTCAAATAAAGTCGAAGTCCAGTACCAAAAAGAGCAAGAATTCCGGCAAGAAGTCGAGCAGAAAATCGAAGTGAGGATTTCACTCAATCTTCGTAATAACCATGCAGTTCTTCATTGGCGTACTTAAGCAGCATCTCACCAAGTCCTTGGTCTGCAAACTTCGCCATTTCCTGAGCCATTTTTGTCAGTGCAAACGACAATCCAATTGAACCGAGTGTTCCTAGGGCCAAAACCCAACCGTACCAAGGCAATGCTCCATACTTGAGAAAAATAGGTGATACCAATCCCAATGAAAGGAGAAGCAGTACAATTCCAAGTCCAGCGACAACGATACGGCCTTTCAGAATATTTCCCGCAAAGTCTTTGTTTTGCTGTGAGTCATGATTCTCAACGACTTCTTCAATCTCAACCAGCCAATCTCTACTCAATGGTTTTGGATTATTTGGGTCGTCCTGTTGTTTTTTACACATTAAGAAAAACTCGTCAATTTGAGAGTCCGTACACGAATATGATTTCATTTTTCTTGCTAATGCTTCAACAGAGGGGTGTGCAAAATGCAACTCCCCCCAGACATTTTTTGCCGATGTAAAATGCAACGGTTCATCGGAATAGGGAATATCTGATTTCTCATCAGGGTTCACTGGCTTTCGTGGATTAAAAATTTCTCTAAACGCTCCAATAAAAAACAAAGAGGCGAGGAAGGTGCAGAAGAGGCAAACCAATACCGGTGGGATAAAAGGGGCGAAATTTCCCTGATCAATATCGATGTTGTTCGGGTCTTCGGAGTCATAAGCAATTTCTCGTGTAGAATCTTTAGGATAATCAACTTCCCACACTCGAGATTCGAAGTGAGTAACTTTCACTTCATCGGAGTGTGTATATGTGATTCCATCAACGACATATCGCAGCATGTAATTGGCGTAATAATCTGTACAGGTCGAAGACCCTGATTCACTATCGCCGCATTCATATCTGTGTTTCTCAATTTCTAATTCAAGAACTGTAGCATCAACCGTGTTCCAAGATTGAGCTTCCAATTCGTCAGTAAAGTCACCGAGGGCAATGATCGGCCATATGCATCCAAGAAGGAAGAGTACGACTCCGATGATGACAAGGGCTTTCGGCGAGGATTGGTTTTGACTGCCGAATTGAATCTCCATGGCTGATGATTCCGTGTCTACTACTTCACTATGGCCCCTGCTTCAATTTGAAGGCCGAGTATCTTCTAGCGTCGTGTCAAAACGAAAACGGAGAGGCTGCATCGACTGAGGTCGTGTTGTTCTTCTTCTAAGAGGTCATTCCATTGAATTCGCTGGACATGGAAATCCTTTGAAAATAAAGATTCGACTTCTGAATCCGGCAGTGCAAAGGGCGGACCCTGCATTTCATTCTGCGGGTAATCAAAGGTGACCATGAGGCCCTTGCTGCCCTTGGAAGTGAGGTTACACAGTTGTTCAACATAGGCTTGACGCATGGACGAGGGAAGGGCCACGAGTGCTGCTCGGTCGTACCAAGCATCAAACGGTGCTTCATCGGGTTGGGCTTCAAAGAAGTCGGCATGGTAGATGTGAATGCTTTCAGTGGAATATTTCGTGCCTCTTGGCTTGTTTTCAACAACAGCGGACGCTGAAGCGTCTTGGAAAAACTGCTTGACAGCCTTTTCGACCAGTTCGATCCCTACAACGGTGTGACCTTGTTCATGCAACCAATGCATGTCGAGGGATTTACCGCACAACGGGACAAGAACCTTGGCGCTGTTTTCAAGAGACAGTGAAAACCAATGTTCATCCAAGGTCGGGTTCGCTTCAAGCCGATGAAAACCGATACGGTTCTCATTCCAGCGCTGGTGCCATATTGACATTCAATCACTGGCCAGTGAAGTTTGCAACACGCTTTTCGACGTAGGCTGCAATTCCTTCCTTAGCATCACTGCTGTTGAACAAGGACGCTTGCAACTCACGTTCGAGAGCCAAGTGGTATTCGAATGGAATTTCTGGACCGGTTTGGCAGGAACGCTTGATGTTTCCAACAGCCTTGACTGCCTTGTTTGGAAGAGTGAATTGACTGCACCAATCGAGAATATCTCGGCGGAAATCTTCTGCTGAGCCTTCCCAAATGTGGTTGATGAGGTTGCATCCATGTGCGTCCTCAAACGACATGAGTTCGCCGGTGACCATCATTTCAAGAGCCATTGCCTTGCCAATGAGTCGAGTCAAGCGAGCAGTTCCACCGGTTCCAGCAAGCACACCGAGGTTGATTTCCGGAAGTCCGACTTTGCCTGCGTTCTTTCGAGCGATTCGAATATCTGCGGCCATAGCGATCTCAAGACCGCCACCAACTGCGTGGCCGTTGATTGCACAAACGACCAGTTTCGAAGTTTGCTCAAGTCGAGAAAGAGTTTCGTTAGCGTGAAGACAGAAGTTGTACTTGAATCCTGGAGTGACGCTGTTCAACATTTGAATCGATGCGCCTGCGGAAAAGAAAGACGCTCCGTTACCGGTCAAGACGATGCAAGTTACATCATCATCGAAACGAGCCTTGACAATTGCAGTGTCGATGTCGCACATCATACCGTGTGTGTAGGTGTTTGGAGAGCGGTCGTTTGCTCCTTCCAATGGTGCACCAGCAGAATCGGATGTGAGTTCAATTACCGCAATACCGTTGGTGGTAACACCGTAGTTGACAAGGCGGTTAGGCATAGGTTCGAGTTTGAGTCCGTAGAGGTCGCTCATACATCGACCCACATGGATTCGCATTAAGAACAAATCGCTTTCACTTACTGGGGGTCGCTGTCCGTTTCGGTATCTTTGGAAAAGGAGAGTTTTGCTCCTTGTTTGCGAACTTCAGTCCACTGCTCGCCAATGGCAAGTGCTTCTGGGGATTGCTCCCAAACATCGCGTTTGAGCGCTTTACGGAAAGGCATTCGACGCACTCCTCGTCCATGCGCCTTCGGATCTTTCTCAAGCATGAACGGATTGACGATTCGGTAAAGAAGAGATTTGAGTAAGGTTGGGCGGAACAGTTTTCCAATCCAAACCAAGCCATCTCCACGCTTCTTCTGGTCCTTCATCCAAGCCTTGCACATACGTTTGAACATGCGGTCTCCAACTCGATTCATCAACCAACGGTTGGCTACACTGGTACGCACATACGGCATGAGATGCTCTCTGACATCTGCTTCATAGTCGCCTTTGCCGAGAATGTCATTGGCGGCTAGAACACCTGACCAGACTGCCATTCTCATGCCGAAGCCCCACATGAAATCCTGTAGGCCGCCTGATTCTCCGACGTAATAGCGTCCGTCTTGTTTGTAATTGCTGTTGATGGTGAAGTCACCCTTTCCACCAACACGTTTGATTGGTTTTCGATTCAAGTTCGGATAATGTGCTTCGTACCATGCAATCGTTTCGTTGAGAAACCGTTCACTTTTCTTTTGTTTTCTCCACAGGCACGTGCAGATTAAGCCAACACCATCGATGATGATGAGGTAAGAGTAGGAGCCAGGAGCTAATTTGTCGTTCAATTGGAATCCAATGTGGTTGGGATGGTCGGTATGAAATATTTCTCCATAGGCGACAGCAGAAGTTCCTTTTGGACCGCAAGCAATGATGGTACAATCTTCTTCCTTAACTCTCGATTTGTAGTGAATTTGTACACCTGCTGCTAAGGCTTGTCGCTTGAAACCTTGGTCGATGGTGTGGTCAGATGTACCACGCTCAATGATACGGTATGCAGTGCCGGGCGTGGTTGCTTGAGTGATGACATCGTCGGGATGGATGAGATCGACCACATCAAATTCGGTGGCTTTGAACTCTGATAAATCAAATCCCCATTCCTTCAATTGTTCGAAGAAATCGACACCCATGCTCCAATTTTCTAAGGCCTGGAAATCACCGTCAAACCGAGCACCAGAATCGGCACGAATATCGTGAACATGGACTTCTTTGCCACCCTTGGCCAACACCGTTGCAGCCGCAAGACCCGAGAGTCCTGCGCCCATGATGTGGATGGCCTCATCGTTGCCCATGACACCACCCATACAGGCGTGAGGTTTGAATGATGCGTTCCACTCGTGCGTCCATGTCGGGTTTCATTCTCATCGAAGAGGCGCTTGAATCGCTCGATGAAAATGCTCTCAAAGCCAAATTACCAACCGAAGGTTGTGGTGCAGTCGTCTCTTTTTTGGGAATAACCCGAGGCAAGGAAGGTGATGCTGATGTCTTGCGTCTCGAATTTGATGCATGGCAAAACCAATTGTCACCAGTTTTACACGGATTAGCCGAACAAGCCATTGAGCGCTTCGGAGTTTTGGCTGTGGTAATGGCTCACAGGGTTGGCTCGGTTGGACCGTCTGAATCAATTGTATCGATCCATGTTGGCAGTCCGCATCGGAAAGAAGCATTCCAAGCATGTGAATGGCTCATCGACGAACTCAAGAAGCAGGCCCCTCTGTGGAAGAAAGAAGTCACCAGCGATGGTGAGTCTTGGAAGGCCGGTCTCGGTTAGGAGTTGACGCTATGGAAAGAGAAATCGAAGGAATTGTAGAAATCGGAGCAAAAGCAGTTGTCGAACGCCGTGCGACGGCAACAGGACTTCTCAATCTAAGCGCTGAATCGGCACAAGCGATTCAAACCAAATCAGTCAAGAAAGGCGATGTTTTGGAAGCCTCAACCATCGCTGCGATTCAAGCGGTGAAAGATACGCCACGTATTGTACCGCATTGCCACCCTATTCCGCTGGAAGGATGTAAAGTTCAATGGGCATGGGAAGGTAACGCTTTGCGCTGTACTGTTCATGTATCTGCCCATTACAAAACCGGTATCGAAATGGAGGCACTCACCGGAGTAAGTGCCGGCCTTTTGTGTGCACTGGACATGGTCAAATCCATCGAGAAAGACGAGAACGGCCAGTATCCGGGGACTTCCATTTCTGACATCGTCGTGCTTGAGAAGTTCAAGGGTCAGTAACCCTCAGAAAGAACTTCTTTGACACATTGCAGTATTCGTGCGTTTTCTTTTTGTGACCGAATGGCGAATCGTACGGCCTTATTGGTGAGTGTGACGCCCATATTTTGGGCATCTCGAATGAACACCCCTTTCTCTTTACACGCTTCGATAAATGAGGATGAAGTATGGTGCGTGTGTTCAGGTAAAAAGGTCAAGATGAAATTAGCAACACCAGGCAGGACGGTGAACTTCTCTTCGTCCAACAAGAGGCTAAGCTCTTCTCTTTGCTGGTGAATGATGTCGTATTGCTGCCGGTAATATGCAGGGTTACGCAGTGCAGCAACGGCTGCCAATTGACCGGGAAGGCTGACCGCCCATGGCGGAATGAACCGTCGAAGTTCGGTCATTTTTTGACTCACTGCGTAGGCAACACGCAGTCCAGACAATGCGTAGCATTTGCTCATGCTTTTGCAGACGATGAGGCTTGGCGTGGTCGCAACCATCGGCTCAAGCGATTGAGCATCCGGCATGTAGTCGATGTAGGTCTCATCAACCCAAATCATCTTGCAACGGGTAGGGGATTCACTTTCATCTTGGATTCGACGGACGATGTCACTCATTTCTTCGCAGTAAACGCCCGTCGGACTGTTGGGATTGACAAGAATCACGGCATCATGGAGGCGTGATTGTTCGACCAAGTCATCAGCATTGATTTGAAACCCGTCTTCTTGGTGAAGAACAAAGTTCGTCATATGGCAACCAATTACGTGCGTCAGGATGTGGCTGTATTCACCGTACATTGGCGAGAGAACCAGCACGTTCGAATCTTGGTTGAGCAATTGCGGTAGGAACGAGAACATCAACGAGGAAGATCCCGAAGACACGGCCACATGTTTGGCATTCACGCCACGTACATGAGCAACCGTTTCAATCAGTTCTTCACATTGCGTCGGTGGAGATTCTTGGCAACATCGTTCAAGTTGCTCGCGCAAAACCTCGAGTGCTTCAGGGCAAGGCGGAAACGGACTGTCGAGGACATCGGCAACCACCAAAGAATCCCGAACCTCAAAATCGAATTTCGAAGTATCCCATGACTTTCCACCGTGGTAGCAAACATCATCTTCCTCTTCCGAGGCGATGTCGTCATCAATACGTTGAGCGTGTTCCTTCATCACGGTCAACGGGTTCAGGTACATCGGGTAATACAGTGTTTCACCGTGCAGAACCCCGTGTTCATCGAAGACGGTCATGCCGTTTTTCCGGTACAATTCAGCAACACCGGAATGACCCATGGCAACGATATCTGTGCCGTCTCTTTCAAGGATAAATTCAAGCGCATACCGCATCAATCGGAATGAAATGTTCAGTCCTCGAAAGTTAGGATTGACGGTCAGTGCTCGGACTTCAAAGGTGGAGTTAAGTCGATGACTGCATTCTGCATAGACCGTTTGGTCAAGCGTTTCTTTTGAGAAATAAGTGGTTATCCGGAACGGTTTTTCTTGAGGTGGATTGAGGCTAATGTATCCTGCGAGCACACCGTCCTCTAGACATGCGATGAAATGCCTTCCGGGGTCTTCGATTTTCTGTTCTGAATTGGCATCGTATTGCTGTAATTCAGTAGCATACACTTCATGACGTAGCCGAGATATTTCGTCCCAAATACGTTCGACTTCTTCGTCGTTGGGGAGTGGGTAATCAAAGTGCAAGAACTCTGCCATGGGGTGTTTATTGTTCTTGATACCTTCAAGAGTTCGCCGGTATTTGCAAAATTTTGAATCGTAAAGTCATTATTGGTTGGCAGGCAGGGGCAACCATGCGAGCAAAGGCTATGCTGTTGGTTCTCCTTGTTACGACGATGTCTATGGCAGGTTGTTTTGGTGCGGATGATGTGGAAGTTGAGGTCGAAATAGAACCTGAGATGGACAAGCGAATTTTCGTGACTGACGGCATGGGAATGGCCGTTGATGAGATGCCGCTTGAGATGGATTTCGTGTTCAGCGATGTTGGGGAAACCGGTAAGGAACCGAGCATTGGCATCACTTCAAGTGGTTGCATGTTCTTCATCGCTATGGAAAAACCAATGCGCTCTTGCGACCATGGAGAGAGTTGGGTCGATTCCAAAGACATCACACAAGCTCCGTTCACCAGCGACCCGTATGGATGGGTCGACCCGGTCACAGACCGAGTTTTCAACATTCACATGATGGGTCTTGAATCAACCTGGATAGGCTGGTCGGATAACGACGGTGAGTCGTGGATGGGTAACCCGCACGATTCCGGGACAACGCCACTGAACGATCACATCAAGCTCGCAACCGGTCCATGGGTTGACGGAGCGTACGGGCTTGTGGGGCAACTCAACCCAACCTACGAAACGGCCGTCTACTTCTGTTTCAACAAACTCGTCGGGATTTCTTGTTTCACCAGTTTTGACGGTGGTGCAACGTTTGAAGTTGGAGGGGACATCGTCGGGCTCGCTTCCACAAATGGCGGCCTTCATGGCGCAATTACGACCGCTCCAGATGGGACTGTATACGTCACCCCCCGCGTTCCAACCCCTACCCTCATTCTCTCCAAAGACAACGGCCTCAACTGGGAAGAACGCACAATGGGTGAAGACGCAGGGACGCCAAATCCAAGAAAGAATTCAGAAGTTGCTACCGATAGTGAATCCAATGCCTATCACATCTGGACTGGTGCAGACTTTGGCATTTACATGTCACGTAGCACAGATTCAGGCGACACTTGGGAACAAACCAGCACTCGAATTAGTCCAGTAGAAGTTATTTCAACGGCATTCCCGCAAGTCGATGCAGGAGACCCAGGACGCATTGCTTTCACTTACCTTGGCAGCGAAGATGCTGAGGAATTAAACCAAACGGACATCGATGGAAACAATTGGAACGGAAACCCTCACTACGCCATGGCAAATGTGTCGTATGACATCTACGTGACATACAGCCTCAACGCTTTGGATGAGAATCCCACCTTCCACACCTACAGATTGTCAGACGACCCTGTTCAAATTGGCAGCATGTGCCTAAACAGCGGCGATTGCCGTACCGATGAAGGTGGCTCAAACCGAAATCTGCTCGATTTCAATGACCTCACTATCGATCTTGAAGGGAGAGTCTACATCGCTTTCGCAGATGGCTGCATCGATGCTTGCGCAACTGGAAACAATTCACAACCTCAGGACTCCCGTGCCGGTCGTGGTTCAGTCTACTTCATGGGCAACGGGCCAAGCCTCTACGTCGCCAACGGTCAGATGACATCTCCAGTTCAATCAGCAGAGATGCTTGATGCATCAACGCTTCCACAAGTCTGTGAAGCAGAGCAATGCCGAAGTGAAGACCAAGAAGTGGTCATGAACGACGAATAACCACAATGTTGCTCATGAACGACTAAGAACTTCTCAGTCAACGACACAACATGCTCAGCCAGTTGAATTTGACGCAACCTACGAAGTGGCACCTTGCCCTATCGCATGATGAATCGACACTTTTGGAGCGAACCGTAGGCATTTTCTTCTTTGCTGGGTTAACCGCCCTATGCGCTCAATTGGCACTTCCTACAACTTGGACTCCAGTGCCTTACACTTTCCAAACGTTCTCCATCATGGCTGCTGGTGTATATTTGCGAAGGAACGATGCTTTCCTTTCAGGTACCGTTTACCTCATCGCCGGTGCAGTTGGTGCTCCGGTGTTCGCCGGTGGAGCCAGTGGTTTGTTTTCCGGTTCACAACTCATTGCTTCGGGAGGATATCTCCTTGCCTTCCCAGTTGCATCTGCGTTGATTGCAGAAGGTTTAGACCGTTCAAGAAAAGCGGGAGTTGTAGACATTAAGGCGCAAATCATATGCTGGACTCTTGCAATGATTCCGGTCTACACTTTCGGAACACTTTGGCTGGCTGAAGCCTATGCTGTAGACATCGCTCAAGCCTTTGAATGGGGTACAGAGCCGTTCCTTTTGTGGGACTTTGGCAAGATCGTTCTTCTTGCTTTCGTGACAACCAAAGTATGGTCTTACGAACCTTTTGAGGATGCTTCTGACGATGATGCTGGCTCGATTGAATGAAGAGCTCATCCGTCGATTCAAACCGTTTCATTCATGGATGGGGCGCGCCCGTCGTGAATCATGGGCAGTGTAGGCGACCTTTACCACCACTTCTTAGAAGCCGTGGACCAAGCGGCAATTTCCAGTGCTGCATGGCGTGGCCTTGGTGAAAAAGACAAGGCTGATGAAGCAGCTGTCGAAGCGATGCGTCGCACCTTTGACAACGTACCTTTTGATGGGCGTGTCGCCATTGGTGAAGGTGAGCGAGATGAAGCACCCATGCTCTACATTGGAGAAGAAATCGGGAGCATGGTTGGCGTTGCCGGCGCACCTCAAATTGACATTGCCGTAGATCCTCTTGAATGCACCAACAACTGTGCCTCAAATTCTCCAAACTCAATTGCAGTTCTCGCTGCAGCACCTCGTGGCACGCTTTTGCATGCTCCGGATTGTTACATGGACAAGATTGCAGGCGGTCCTGAACTTGTAGGCCACATCAGCCTTGACGGCGGGGTTGCATACAACCTTGAACAAACTGCGGCGGCTTTGGACAAAGCAGTCTCCGATGTTCGAGTCGTTGCCCTTGACCGTGAACGTCATTCAGAGTTGTTCAAAGAAATCCGTGCAAGCGGTGCTCAGTTGGAACTGATGGGAGACGGTGATGTCTCTGGCGCAATTTGGGCAGCTCGCCCAGACGGACCATACGATTTACTCATGGGTATTGGCGCAGCGCCTGAAGGAGTCATCTCAGCCACTGCCATCCGTGGTCTTGGTGGCGTCTTTGAAGGCAGGCTTGTGTTCCGCTCCGATGAAGAGGAAGCCCGTGCTGGAAACATGGTTGGTGACGACTTGACACGTCTTTGGGAAGCGCATGATCTGTGTAAAAGCGAGAATGCTATCTTTGCCGCATCAGGAGTTTGCGATGGGTATCTGCCTGCAGCGATTCTCGGGGAGATGCACACCACGACGTTCGGTGAAGTCATCGACGTTGAGAGTGGCACCGTTCGTCGGATTGAGACAACCCGAAACGTTTGATCGGTATCCCGAGCTATTCTTCAATGAGTTTCAAACCGATTGTTCCGGCACAGCATTTGACTGGATGTCAAATGCATTGCTCGACTTTTGACCGGCTTGGCTCTTGTAGAGCACAAGTCCGAGTACTGCACACACCATTGGTGCGAAAAGCAGCGGCATGAGGGCTGATAGAAACTGGGTTACTGCGAATGCAGAAATCCCGAGCAGGCCCAATAGATACCCAGCAATTTTAGATGCTGAGAAAAGTTTTCTGGTTTTTGACATAGTTACGTCCATGTTAGAAAGAATCGTAAAGGGGGTATATGAGTCTCTGTATTTATTTTCCTCCAGTCCGAACAGGCTTTTTACAGCAACTAAGGCCCTTTTCTCACTTCTGAATACGGTTTTTCAGTTCGTTTTGAAATCTGAGGCACCTGCCACTTCGCCGAAGGTTATGTTAGACTCATCCCTGTGCTTCACCCATGACGGACATCATTCTGAGCCCTGATGGCAAATTTATGTGGACCGGAGACCAATGGATTCCTACTCCACCCAACAGCAAGGGTTCTTCTCTGAACATGCAGGATTCGGTAATCAGTGGAGATGTCATTACCACCAATATTCACAACGATCCAAGCATGGTCACAGCAGCGATTGTTACTGCACTTCAACAACTTGGCATGCTAAACTCACCTCAACAGCAAGCTCCACCCGACAACGGGTTTGATCTTCCGGCATCGTTCAGCGTGGGCGACCATGTCGAATACTACAGTCCAACCAACCAACGTTGGTTGAACAGATGCAAAGTGACAGGCATCAATAACGATGGAACTTACAAGATTGAAGTACCTAAGACCAACAAAACCGAGACAAAGTACGCCGTTGTTATTGGCAACAGTCCAGGGACCATCCGTCCCGCTTCTGCACCGTATTCTACCGGCGATAGGGTGTTTGTGAACTGGAAAAACTACGGCCACTTTTATTCAGGAAGTATCTCTAAGAAGAACGCTGATGAAACTTACCAGATTCATTTTGATGACGGTGATGTTGAAGACGGAGTTGAGTGGGGCAGGATAGAGCCTTTGAATGAATCCTCTCAAGAGGTGAAAGATTACATTCACAACGACTCAACTGCTGAAGATGAGCTTGTCAAGGCATTCCAAGTTTTTGACCCTGATCATTCCGGCACCATACTCGCCAAGGACTACATGAAGATTCTAACTGAATACGGTGACTCGCCGCTGACCGTTGAGGAGGTGTTGAGTGAATTTGCATCCCTTGAAATCTACATGGATTCCCAACTTGATTATTTCGAGCTCGCTAAGTATCTGGTTGGCTCTGAACTGATGGCGAACACGCAACCTACAAAGCCGGAAGTGGTCATTCGGGATGCCTACGTAGAAGGTGGGTTGTTGAAGGGGTACGCGTACGCACATCCACGTTTGGGAGAATCGAATATTAAATCAAGTCCAATTCAGTCGATTTCGTACGATGAAAGAGCGACAGGACGAGTGGAAACTCGCAACACAATCTACGTCGTTGGGCCAACCGGTTGGAAGGTTCAACCAGAGGACCATCCTTTCAACAGTTGAAACTGAGGATTACTTCGTTTCAAAAGAATGAGTAAATTGGTAATGTGTTTTTCTCACAGGAAGCCATCCAGCGTTCGTGAACTTCAAGTGCATCGGTCCCTACATCGGTGCATGGCGGTGCAGCAAGTACGGATTGAAGTCCGTTTGCCAGAAGGTCACTGGGCAGGTGATGTCACGCGCAGTCATCCCTCAGCAGTACTCCGAATCGAAGAGCACATGCCGTTGCAAAAAGGCCGAGGTACTGCACGGGCATCATGCAGTGAAGACATCACTGACACAGTCTCTGAACACTCAGGCATCGAAGAAGTTCGAAGTTTCGGTAAGCAGAGTTTTGTTGTCGATATTATTGCAGGCGGTGGAGGATTTCTCAAACCTCTACTCAAGGTCGGCGTTATTCCACACACGCCATTCGAAGTTCGGGATGGATGGGTTGAATGGACAATCTCGTGCGCTCGAGAAAAAGTTCGAGATTTGTTATCCGGGTTTGACAACGAGGAGATACCGTACCAACTTGTTTCAACACGTGGCATCACCAACCGATTGCTCACACCTCGTCAGCGCTATGTGTTTGACACTGCCATGAAGGAAGGGTTCTACGATGTTCCACGGCGAATCACGCTCACTGAGCTGGCAAGTGTTCTTGATGTAGCGAAGTCTACCCTTTCAGCACAACTTCACCGCATCGAATCAACCGTACACCATGCCTATGCTGATGACATCCGCAGGCGCAGCCCCTAACATGTTCGTGCGAACATGTTCGCAAAGGAGATAAGGTAGACCCGACTGTCGAGAATACATGGACAACCTACCGAATACTTGGGAAGACTGGATTTCTAACTTTACAGAATGGCAAGACCGTGTTGGTTACAACAGAGAATGGATGGGCGACTTCGATCTCTCCATCCAATTCGATTGGGACCGTGCTGGCGATGTTATCGAGTTTGGTGACTACGCTGGACGTGCAAAATGGGAACGTTCACTCCAAGTCCCACACCAGAGCATGAGAGACGCTCTTGTTAGCATGATTACCGTTCAGGGTGACACTGAGTTCGCTTCAGTAGAACAACAACGCCACCTCCTTGCATCTGCGCCAACAGATTATGACCGCTACGCAGCTGCTAGAATCATGGCTGAAGAACAACGTCACGGATGGCAAATGGCCTACCTCTTGATGACCTACTTCGGACAACAAGGACGCCGTGAAGCACAAAAACTGCTTGAGCGCAACGCACAAGACGGCGACCGATTGCTCGGTGCTTTCAACCGTCCAATGCCGCACTGGCTCGACTTCTTCTGCTACACCATGTTTGTCGACCGTGATGGCAAGTTTCAACTTGGCATGCTCTCAACTTCCGCATTCAAGCCATTGGCTGCTTCGATGGGCCCAATGCTCAAGGAAGAGTCGTTCCACTTGGGAACCGGCTCGAACGGCTTGCGCAGAGTCATCAAGGCAGGCGTCATTCCGCTCGACATGCTTCAGAAATTCTTCAACAAGTGGGTCTCTACCGCACACGACTTGTTTGGTGTCGATGCATCTTCATCCGCTCATTGGTCGTACGTTTGGGGTGTCAAAGGACGCTGGGACGAGCGGAAGAAACTCGAAGCAGGAATTGAAGTTGACAAAGAAGTTCTCAACGAAGAGGCTCGTGGACACTACCACACAGAAATCGTTGCTGAAGTCGGTAAATTGAACGGTTACTTGCCAGAAGGCAGCGCTCCGTTGATTGTTCCTCATGAAAACTTCAACCGTGCCATTGGTGCATTCAAGCGTCAAAGGTTCACCATTGAAGGTGTTGCTTTCGAAGGCAGCGACGAAGAATGGGACGCCTACATAGAGGCAGCTCTACCTACCGCTGCTGACGAAGAACTTCTCAAGGAACTTTTCAAGCAAGAATGGGTGGCGAACAAGCCTATGTCTGCTCGACAAATTGCATCCGGTATCGGTGCAAAAGTTTGAGACCCGTGCTCTCTGGAGGGTTACTATGATTCCAGTATCATTGTACGGCATTGACGTAGAAAAGTGCGAAGCATTCTATGATGCGCTCCCAGATCTCGTTGCTGACACGGTTGATGATGAGAAATACGCCAACGCCTTATTCTCGATTGAAACCGAAGCATCCCTCGATCACATCCGTGTTGCAGACCAATGGGCGAACAATGACCCCTTCGTTTGGCCTGAAGATATCTCGAACGAGGTTGAGATGACATTGCGAACTGTAAACTATCCAGATGTATCTCTGCTTGAACACCTATTGACGCTCGACAACGTCGATGCAGCTCGTGTTTCAGCATGGATGCACTTCTCGACCAATCTGTTTCCCCTCTATACAGAGGCGGCTTGTGACACACTCACTCGAATGGGCGTTCCTACACCCTATGACCCGACCGACATTGCCAGCTATGGGCTCTATGTTTCTCGCATTGAAGGCTTGAAACTCTACGCACCTGCGGCTGGCCTGCCTGAAATCGGCTTACCCCGTTCACGCATGCTCCAACTTGGATTGGAGCGGTTTTCATGAAGAACCTCTTGGTTCACATGAAATTGATTTTTGTTGTCATCGTTTGGGGAATTGGATGGCCTGCTGGTCGTGTGATTGCTCAAGACATCGCTCCGTTTGCGGCCTCCTGGATACGTTATGTTGTGGCTGTTGCTCTGTTCGTGATTTACCTGAAACTCTCAAACCAATGGATGATTCCCACCCGCGGTGAATGGAAGAGAATTGCTTGGATTGGTTTTTTTGCAACCTGTCTGTATCAGGCTTTTTTCATGGTCGGAATGAAATACACTGCTGCAGGCGACGCTTCTTTGATGATTACTTTCAATCCGTTTTTCACTGCAGTTCTCGCCATTTTCTTCCTCAACGAAGCCATGCACTGGCGACTCGGTGCAGGGATTGCTCTTGGGCTGGCAGGTGTCACTGTTCTTTTTCTCTACTCTCCGAACGTCGATATTCCGTTCTATGAGCGAGCGCTTGGCGATGCTCTCATCGCAGGTGCTGCCTTTGCATGGGCATGCAATTCCATTCAAATGAAAATTGCAATGACGCAACCGGCCGAAGACTCAGACCGATGTCTCTCCCCGTTGCAACTCACCGTTTGGTCCTCAGTGATTGGCTTGGTGATGTTGACTCCTATCGCTGCTGTCGAGACAGCGGTGATGGGGATTCCTGAACCATCGTTCGATGGGTGGGTTGCCATTCTTTTCCTCGCGATCTTCTCGACGGTTGTTTCGTACGTTTGGTTTGCTGACGGCATACTTACCATCGGTGCAGGTAAAAGCGCCTTGTACGTCTATCTTGTACCCATCTTTGGTATCTACAGCGGATATTTACTGCTGGATGAGAAACTTGGGGCTTCACTTTTGATCGCCTTTGTGTTGATTGTCGGCGGTGTGGCGCTTGCTCAGAGCAAGCAACCTGTTGTCAAGGAAGCATGATGAAGTCCCGCCTGTTGGGCTATTCATGGAGATTCGTTGCGTAGCGGTTATTGGAGCAGGAACAATGGGTGCGGGAATCGCACAAGTTTGTGCTCAAAGTGGTTGGAAAACGAATCTGTTTGACGCCTTTCCAGAAGGATTAGAGCGGGGTATGGCTCGAATCGATGCTTTTTGGGACAAGGGTATCGCTCGTGGTAAGACGACTCTTGAGCAAAAGGAGTCGTGGAGTGCGAACCTTCACGCCGTTTCCGACATGGCTGAGGCAGTAGCGCAGGCTGACATGGTAATCGAAGCAGTACCTGAAATTCCGGATTTGAAGCATTCAATTTTTGCTGAATTGGACAAACTTGCTCCGGCACATGCCATACTTGGTACCAACACCTCATCCCTTTCAATTGCAGATATTGCCGCTGCCACATCTCGTCCAGAAAGCGTCATTGGAATGCATTTCTTTAATCCCGTTCCAATCATGAAGTTGCTGGAACTTGTCCGCCATGATTCGACCAGCGAGCAAACCATTGCAGCGGCACAAGCCGCTGGTGCTGCAATGGGCAAGACAACGATTCTTGTCAAAGATATTCCTGGATTTGCAACGAGCCGTCTCGGTGTTGTTCTTGGAAACGAAGCGATCCGTATGCTGGCTGATGGAGTGGCGAGTGCTAAGGACATTGACACTGCAATGGTGTTGGGCTACAAACACCCAATGGGCCCTCTCGCTCTAACTGACTTGGTCGGACTCGATGTCCGGCGTGACATATTGAAGAACTTGCAAACATCCTTTGATGATGACGCCTATGCACCTCACCCCTTGCTTGAGAAACTGGTTGCTTCCGGTCGACTTGGGAAGAAGTCCGGCAAAGGAATCTATGATTGGTCTTCAGGCGAGGCTGTCGAGACTGAATTGCCTGAATGATTCAATTCATAACCGCAGTGCTTGCAAAACTTTGCATTCATGTCATGCCCTTCTTTGGAGCATTGCATGCACGCACGAGTACTAAACTCACCTGCTTTAATGAGTTCAGTTGAGATAATTCCAGTTGGGACAATAATGAGACTGTATCCCATGATCATGATAAAAATTGCCAACACTTTTCCGATTGGGGTTAGAGGCACAGTATCTCCGTAGCCGGTACTTGTCAAGGTGACAATTGCCCAGTAGACACTCTGGGGTATGGATGTGAATCCGTTTTGCGGACCTTCAAACAGGTACATGCCTGCGCCGGTGATGAAACTGAGGATGGTTATGGTCGTAAGGAACACGATAATACGTGAACGAGATTCGAGAATAGCCGTTCCAAGCACGGTTGCTTCCCCGACATAACGAGTGAGTTTGAACACCCGAAAAACCCTCAGTAACCGTAGAGCTCTGATAATGAGTAGGCTTTGTGTTCCTGGTACAATTAAACTGAGGTAGGTTGGTAGAATGGCTAACAAGTCAACAACGCCGAAAAAGGAAGTTGCGTATTCCACTGAGTGGCGAGTAATGTAGAGCCGTACGAAGTATTCAATGGTGAACAGAACAGTGAAGAACCATTCAATGAAGACCAGTTGATCGTGGTATTGAGAGTTGATACTGTCCACACTTTCAAGTGAGACTGCGATGATTGAGGCAACGATTGAGAACAACAATGCGGCATCGAAGTACGTTCCGTATTTGGTATCTGCTTCAAAAATCACTTCATGCATTTTCTCACGAAACGATTTTTCTTCAATCGTTTCAGACACCATACTCACTCCTTGTGAAACACTGGCTTACGCTTTTCAAAGAATGCTGTGACGCCTTCTTTGAACGCTTCAGTTGTTCCAGCAGCCTCGATGAGGGTGCGTTCGTGATTGAGGTGTGATTCAAAATCCTGTGCGGATTGAACATGCAGTAAATGCTTGGTTGCTTCTTTGGTATGTTCTCCCCACTGACTCCAACGAGCAGCCATTGAGCAAGCAGCATCAATCAGTTTGTCCGCTTCCACAAGGGCATCCGCAGCACCGACGGCTACGCATTGTTCAGCACTCCAAATCTCGTTTTCTAAGAAGAACCGGCGTGAGGTTTGCTCTCCGACCAACCGTGGAAGAAGCCATGTCGTTCCGCCATCCGGTGAGAGTCCCATACCTGCATAAGATGCAGCCATTTTTGCTTGGGGTGAAGCGATACGAGCGTCACATGCAAGAGCGAGTCCAAGGCCGCCACCTGCACTCGCACCGTTAAGGGCAGCAATGGTGATGGTCGGAGATTGGCGCATTCGTATCAGCAAAGGGTGAAGAATTCCAGTGAGGTCTCGAATCAATTGAGGTGCTTCTTTGTCTTCAATTGATTGAGCGAAGGCATTGATGTCAGCACCAGCAGAGAAGAACTTCCCTTCACCGGTGAGAACCAATGCTCGAACATTTGGATGGGTAAGTCCAGCATCGATGGCTTGAGCGATGTGAGGTAAAAATTCACGAGAAAACGACTGAGTTGCCGATTCGCCAGAGAACTGAATGAGGCGAATGCCGTTTTCCAAATCGGTGGATTTTACTGCCATTGTGCTCCCTCAAAGTTTGACGTTGACATTCTTCACCTTGGTGTAGAATCGCAAAGCGTCCTTGCTTTGCTCGATACCGATGCCGGATTGCTTCCAACCGGTAAATGCAGTTTGTGGGAAGGTTATTGGATACTCGTTAATGGAGACCATGCCGCTTTCCAAATCACGAGCCATAGAGTGTGCACGGCTCAAGTTCTGCGTCCATATGCCGTTGAGCAGACCAAACGGAGAATCATTGGCAAGTGCAAGAGCCTCAGCATCATCGCTGAATGTTGTGACGGAAAGAACTGGGCCGAACAATTCCTCATTGAACAACAGGTTTGAACTGTCGACACCGGTGACAACGGTTGCTTCCATAAAAGCGCCTTCACCTTCAACGATGTTTCCACCGCATACGACTTCTCCACCCATGGCGAGACCCGCCTGCAATTTCTCCATGACTTCAGCACGATGGTTCTCATGAACGAGGCTGCCGATTCGGACGCCTTCAGACATGCCAGGACCGACTTTCCACTTGCTGACTTCTGCAACGACTGCTTCGACCAATTCATCGTGAACATCTTCGTGGACGATGAGTCGAGAACCAGCCCAACACATTTGTCCTGCGTTCATGAATATACCAAAACAGATGGCTTTTGCAGCGTAGCGAAGATTAGCATCGGCAAACACGAGGTTTGCTCCTTTGCCGCCGAGTTCAAGCGTGACTGGAGTGAGGTTTTCACTGGCCTTTGCCATGACGGTTTGACCGGTTGGAACGCCGCCTGTAAGGACAATTCCGTCAACACCCTTGTGTCCTGCCAGAGCATCTCCAATCAGTCCACCTGAGCCGGTAATGACTTGAAGAACACCTGTCGGAAGTCCGACTTCTGCTTCTTCCATGGCCTTTGCCCATGCTAAGAGTGACAGAGGTGTCCAAGATGCAGGTTTCGCAATAACGGTACATCCTGCTGCCAGTGCTGGTGCAATTGAACGGATCGCCAGTTGGAGCGGGAAGTTCCACGGAACGATATGAACGGTAACTCCAAGCGGTTGTCGCAAGGTGTAGTTGAGTCGGTTACCCGGGACAGGAATTGTACTTCCTTCGATCTTGTCCGATAAACCTGCAAAGTATTCCAAGGTCCAAGCACCGTAGCGGATTTCAGACAGTGCTTCACGGAATGTCTTACCGTTGTTGTTGGATTCAATGGCTGCAAGTTCCTTGGCTTTGGCGTAGGTTGCTTGAGCCATTTTGTTGAGAATTCGACCACGTTGTGCAGGGTCCATCGCTTTCCACGATGGGTCTTCAAATGCAGCTCGTGATGCCTCAACACATCGATTGACATCGTTGAGGGTTGCTTTCGGCGTTGTCGCCATGACTTGACCCGTAGCAGGGTTGAGGATATCGGCGGTAGCCCCATCCTCAGCATCACACCATTCTCCACCAATCGACATCTGTTCTGCGCTCATGAACTGCTCCAAGTGCTGTCCCCTCAAAGGCATTCGCTTTGGCTCGGCATGTACAAAGGATGCTCAATCAGTGGTAGAAGGCGAAAAGACTCTTGAAGCAGGTTCATTGTGCTTTGACTATGGCTCGAGATGTAAGTTTGGCTGATGCCGCTGCTCGAACCATTGCCGACCGAGCGCCAAGATTGTTGGTGATTGCCGGAGCAACCGGCACTGGCAAATCCACTGCGTCAGTTCAACTCGCTGCACAGAATAACTTTGCACGGTTACTTTCAACCGATGCCGTTCGTGAAATTATGCGCTCATGCGATGAGGAGCGAACCCAGCCGGCCCTCCATCGGTCATCGTTTTCCCGAGGCGATTCTGGTGAACCTGTCATCGATTGGCTGGAAACATGCCAGGCTGTTGAAACCGGTGTCATTGCGACCATCGACCGTGCACGGCGTGAAGGGATTGACTTGATTATCGAAGGTGTGCACATCAACCCAAGTGAACGCTTACTGCGCAGTTGGCGCGAAGCCGGAGGAATTGCAATTGGTCTTGTGATGACTGTTGGAGAAGAAGACCGGCATCGTTCTATGATTCGTTCACGGGATGCTCATTCGTTCCGTCGAGCAGACCGTTATTTGGCAGCATTCCCCCGCATACGGTCGATTCAAAACGGTTTGATTGAGCGAGCCAAAATTGCATCATGGCCCGTCGTTGATCTCTCCCGTGTCAGTAAGGATACTGAGCGCATTAAGCATCTCATGGATCTTGCTTGGAACGAACACACGCAGCGTCGTTAAGCGTGTGTAATCTCAAACGATAACGGTACAGTGAGCATGGCTGAGCCATCTGATATTCCGAGTTCCGCCTCAAAGTGCAAGGTATTCGCAGAAGTTTCGTTGACTCGCATGTCAATGAGTTTGATTTCGATACCTCTCAACTCGCCGTGATGCAGAATGTCGTCGTGGACGCTTTGGAATGCAGTCTCTCCAGCTTCAAGCGGTTCAAGTCCTCCATCAATCCACAGTTGTGTTCGTGCTTCCGTAAGTTCAGGCACGGCGTCGGCAACTTCCAGCGATGAGACCAACACTCCGTCGGATGCCGTATCGTGAGGCATGGTCATTCCAGCGACTTTAACGCCAAAGATCGCCATTGAGAGGAGAGACATCAGCAACACTACCCCTGTTGCAAGCAACATTTGTGCCGCATCTCGGTCTTCACCTGAGCGTTCATGCAGCGTACGCATCATGCTCCGCCTCCTCGATTCCATACGTCAAGAGTGACCGTCCAAGAGTGCTCGCTATTCGCCAATAAGTGATGAACGGTTACAGTTTCACCAGCAGGCGTACCGGTATTGCCGTAGGGGGCAGAAGTGCCGCTGTTCTGTGCTAGCCAGCAGTTTGCTTCTTTTCCTGCGACGATGTAATCTTGGAGCAACTGACATGCTTCATCCAATTCGCCGCTTTCAAGTAACTCGCTCAAGCGGTTCTCGCCCGAGACTTCCGCTTCAAGCCCAATGCCGTATCGAAATGCATCATCCCCTGCGATTTCCAACGCAGCATCATGAGCAACTGAGGGTGCATCCGGAACTTGGATGCGAATCAAGAAGGTTGCAGACATGAAAAACAGCCAAAACAACGTCAACATCTCAAGGATGTGGATTTGGGCTTCTTCGTTTTGTCGCATTCAATCACCCGAAGAACAGCGGCGAAGGAATGAACGTTCCCGTAGATGGATTGAGACCTGGCACCTCGGTGACACCGATGAGATTCGGAGTGAACGCTAAGAAGTTAAACACGACAATGGAAACCAATATCATCATTCCAGAGTGCTTGAAACCAGTGGAGAATCGACCGGTTGACATGAGGCCAGCCATTGTACCGTTACCGACGGCCTGCATGGTTACGCCGTAGTAGAATACAGTCAGGAAAAACAGCGGGTCAATGTTACGGATTGTCATGTTACCAATCGTTTGACCGCCACTGTCGCCTCCGTCTTCACCGCTCGAATTGGAACCGGCGATAGCAGGGATAAAGACAACAGCCAGTGTGACGATAACGCCGAGGAAAACGAAGTAAGAGGTCCAAATGACCGCAATGTACGAGCCAATTGCACGTTTCCGTTCACCTTCTAAGAATTTCAATTCACGAGAATCGTTTGCTGCTGTGACAAGAATATCGGAAATCTTTCCACCCGCTCGGTCTGCTTCTGCAATGAGTGCAATCGCTCGCTGTACCAGTGGAGTGCCAACACGGTCTGCGAATTGCTTGATGACATCACTGAACTTGATACCCCAACTGAGTTGATCGGACATTTTCTTGACTTCGTCGTTTAATGCACCGTATTCTGAGGTCGCCAGAGTTTGAATCGCAACGGTCATTGAAAGACCACCTTTCCAATATTCTGCCAAGTCTCGGAGGAAATCAGGGAATTTCTCTTCGACTTCGTTCTTAGCGTCCTCAACCCTCTCCCAGTAGTATGAAGCGGGATACAAGAGGAAGAAGAAGGTCATTCCAAAGAAATTGAGGAAAATGAAGGGGCGAATGGACTTGACGCCAAGGTCCAACTCCGGCCCGAGCCAGTAGGATTTGTTGTTCATGTTCGATGGTATGCCATCGTAGTAGTGGACCGTGACATCAAACGTCATCTCGGATATTCGCTTTCCTTCTTCGAGGGAGAAGGCGACAAGCTCGTATCTGGTATCCGGAGGAATGTTATCGAGAGTGATTCCACAACCGTCGTTGTCTGGGTTGTTGTCCGTATCGGTTGTACCTTGGTGACTTTCAAGGATGTCACCGTCTTGAGAACGAATAGCGACGATGTAGTCGGTAGGTGTGTCGGCATCGACGCTGCAATTGAGCCAAAGTGGCTGAAGCACCATGACGCCTCCAGTTTGGTCCGAGTCAACGCCTGGAACATCGAAGTTCTTTCCTTGTTTGGTGAAGGTTCTCCACTCTTCACCATTCCATACGACTCGGTCAGGAGCGTCTTGGAGAATTGAGCACGACTGATTAGCAGAGTAGTCTGGCTTGATGTTGGTGTTGAATTTCTCGCCTACTGAGTTTCCTTGGGAATCTTCGGCGGTGATTCCACAGTACAAGTTGGTGAACATTGGTTCGCCGTTGGAAGTTGGAATAAATCCGGAGTTGGTCGCCCAAACTGTTCCGGTGCACAAGCCTAAGAAAATCGAAACAAAGAGAATCGCATAGAGTTTCGTAAGCGTCGAATCGTCCTTTGGAAGATCGAGTTTGACGGTTATCTTGTTCTTCTTTTTGGCCAACTTCTCACCTCCTCTCACATTTCTTGCTCTTTACTGCTGGTCCAGACTAATATTGCGTACGCAATGTGAATCATTGGCACGAATCCAAGAACGATTCCATAGAGCATGCCTTCAGACATTTGCGCACCGCTGCCCGAAACCCAGAACATGATGACCAGCATAACAATCAGGAACAGTGGCATTGCAACAGCGACAACAATGTATGATTCTGCCAGCAGTGCAATCGATTCAAGGAACATCTGAAGCCGTGTTCGGTTTTCACGCATGTAGTGCTCTGCTCTGTTGAGGAAATACAATTTGAGTTGACCACCAGCTGTGAGGGTGCCGACCATACCTTGGAAGAATTCCGTCAGCCAAACAGAAGCTGCCCGGTCGACACTCATCTTCATGGCCGTAATGAGGTCATAACCCAGCAGTGTGACATCTCGATACACCATCGCAGCATCGTCAGCGACGTCTCCGTAGATTTCTTTGTTCATTGCAAGTGAGCGGAAAATCTTGGAAGGTGTTGCGTTTGCTGCAGACATAGCAGCGGTGTAGGATGCAGCGTATGGAAGGTACTTCTCAATCATTGCACCTCGGCGAGCAGCCTCACGGGTTGCACCACCCTTGTTGTACTTGAAAGCGCCAAAGGGGACAATAACTCCACCAATTGCAACGATGAGTGCCTTGAGGATTGGTGGGAAGACTTGGTAGGCAAATCCGTCACAGCCGTTTCCTGGTTTGTTCGGGTCAACTAGATCTTGGTTCCAGTATTCCCACTCAAAACAGTAATTGATGGTTGCAGGATCTTGGATGCTTTCCCAATAGGCGATGACTCCGATATCAGGAATGAAGAACAATGAGACGAATCCCCAAGAAACCAAGGTAACGGCGATGGTTGTCATGATTGCCGTAGCCAGATAGACTTCTGGCATCATCGGCATTGCGCCTTTGACGAGGCTTTCTGAGAGGACCTTGTCGTTACGAGCACGCTTACGCAGGAAGCGACCGAGAACTCGGTTGCAAATCCTTTGCCATGTCGTTAAGTCCATCGAATCACCCTCTTATTGTTCAGCGAAGTCCGTCAACCCGTGCCATAATCTCTGTAGGTCGAACGTAATATTCTGTTACGATTTGAGATACTTGGTCTGCTTTGCGAATATCGTTCAAGACCATCCACTCAAGGATACGCTTTCGAGTACGCAGTTCACGTCGCATGTCGTCTTGAGAATAATTGAGTTTAACCATAATCTTCTCAAGAACGTAGGATTTTCCACTGAAGATGAAGTCATCACTTGTGACGTCCCAACGGAACACTTCGTTGGTGATAATCTCAAGCGAGTTTGGGTCGATACCGACGATTTCCACAAGTTGCTTTGTTCGACGGACACGCTTACCGTTAATACGGGTTTGAATCTGAATGCAACATGCTTCCAGTGCTGGCAGCAAAACACGCGGGATGTCAATCGGCTTGTTCTCCAATCGGTGAACAAGAGATGGAACAGAGTCGGCGTGGACGGTTGAATATGCACAGTGGCCTGTTGCCATTGCTTGGAACAGAACATATGCTTCTGCACCACGGATTTCACCGACAATAATGTATTCAGGCCGCTCACGAAGAGCTGCTTTGAGCAACTCGAACTCCCCAATGACACCATCGGTAGATTCTCCACCGAAACCTTGCCGAGTAAGACCAGGGACCCAGTTTGGTTGAGGGATGTTGACTTCACGGGTTGATTCGATTGAAACAATCTTCATTTGCCAAGGGATGAAAATGCACATGGCATTGAGGGTTGTTGTCTTTCCGGACGCAGTACCACCGACGAACAGCATTGGGACTTCATTTTGGAATCCGATCCATAGGTAGGCTACCATCAAGGAAGACATGGTTCTGAATGCTACGATATCAGCAGGAGAGAACGGGTCGTCCTTGAAGCGTCGAATACAGAACGCTGAACCACGGGTCGAAATCTCGTGACCGAGTTTCATGACAATTCGAGAACCATCCATCAGCGTTGCATCCAGCAATGGATCTGCAACTGAGATGTGCTTGCCACACCGCTGTGCGAGTTTGATAACATACGATTCCAATTCATGGTCCGTGTTCCAAACACAAGTGGTTTCCACCGATTCGAACTTTCGGTGGTAGGCGAAGATGGGAACGCCAGTACCGTCAAGGGAAATATCTTCCACGTTGATGTCGTTCATGAGGACGTCCATTTGCCCGTATCCAATCAAGTCTCGGCGGAGATAGTAGAAAATCTTCGATTTTGACTTTTTGTTAATCTTCATGCCGTAGGCTTTGATTACCTTGTCCATAGCAGTACGAATGTAGGCTTCTGGGTTTGCATCGATTTCTTCGATGTTGGCCGTGAGAGAGCGGATGAAGATGTCGAGGATCTCATCTCGGTATTCCTGTTCTTTTTTGGTCATCGGTGGTTCGATTATTTGGTAGATAATATTGAGCGTTTGCTTGTCACGAACGATGCGCGCAAAGGCGTGCGGTGGCATGACTGGGTACTTATCGAGTTCGTCGTATTGGGCGCGTTGTTTGGCTCGCTGACGCTTGCCACCGCCTTTGTTTTGTTTTCTTGCCATACGTGCACCCTCTGCCGAAGCATTTCATCACACGCTATGGCCGACTATAACCCTTGGGTGAAAACAACCCCGGAAACCGTTGCCTGCGAGCAGAATATTTTCTCCAAAAGTGAAGTTTTGGACGTAGAGATTATTCATCGTTTTCAAACGCTGAAAGCCATTGTTCACATGAGGCTTGAAATGCGTGAAGTTCGACGTTGTTGTCAATCAGAAAATTCGATTCAGAGATGATCTGTTCAAGCCCCCAGCCACGCTCACGCTTGTCTCGTATTTCGAACGCTTCTCTGTCTCCATCTTCCGAACGTCCTCTGTTCTGAATCCGGGTGAATCGGGTATCAGGTGATGCATCGACTGCCAGTGAGAAGAAGTTCTTCTTCCAGCGTTGTTCAAACACAATCCTCTCTGCAGTTCCTCGCATTCCTTCGATAAGGACGATGGAGTTGTTCTTGAGGTGTTCATCAACAGCATCTGCCAGTCGTACGGCAAGAACATCTTCACCGTGTTCCGCCCGTAATTGAGCGGCAATTTCGCCAAAAATCCCAGGTGATTCTTTCAGTTCAAGCCGTCGAACTTCCGCTCGAACCATGTCGCCCATTGACAACACCGGTATGCCGTGTGAATGCAGTACATTGGCAAACTCGCCTTTGCCTGAACCCGGCATCCCGCAGACTGCAACGACTCGTGCCATGCTTGAATGGCGCAGACGAATGCTCATCAAGATACCTCCTTTCAAAGGTCAAAGTTGGCTGTTCAGTTTGAGAACTCGGCCTTGCCCCATCGTCGGTCCATCAACTTCCAAAGCAGTGCTGAGGCGAGTATCAGTCCAACAGAAATTGCAATCATACCTTTGTAGCCTTGTTCAACCATACTCTGATCGTACATGGCAGCGGTAGCAGCCAAACCATCTTGTGAGGCTCGCTCCCACCAGTTCCCATACAAGGAAACATCACCTTGCGTGAACGACAGCAGGAACAACAGCAACAGCGGGACGACGGTTCCAATCCAAAACCAGATCATTATCGATGCATCGAAAATGGCCTTATTGGGTCGCAGGCCCATCAAGAAGGCTGTCAATGCAACAATGTACACCGAGTTTGCAAACATGACAATGATGCTCGTTGGAAGCGCCCCCCATTCGTCCAATCTCCAAGCCATGAGCACGATGAAAATCAGTGAAATCCATGAGGTGGCCAAGAAGTAAACCACTACTTTTGCCCGAATAAGTTGCGGGACACGAAGGGGGAGGCCGTTCATGAACTCCGGTGAATCAAGAATAGTAAGCCACGAGTAGAAATTGAACCCAAAGAATCCGAGGAACGGAGCATAAGAAAGCAAGTTGATTGGAATTGGGGCTTCTGCAAAGTCAACCAGCCACGCCATGCCGAGCAAAACAAGCAGTGGAATCGCATAGGAAACGGTCATTTTCTTGAGCGAGCCTGAACGGAATAAGTCAACAAATTCTTTGGCGACGATAAGACGAATCTCTCCCCGACCAAGGAAACCAAGACGATTGTAAATCGGTATGAACAACTCTTTTCGCTCAACCACTGAAACATCGAAGTCATCGACGATGAGGGTCGAAGAAATCCACCCCAGGCCAACACTGCCCACAAGTGCAAGCAGAGCAGTGACGGGGCTCTGAGAGTTCTGAACGCCTAGACCCCAAAGCATCGAACCGATGTCGAATTTACCCAGGCCGATAGCAATTCCAAGCGTGACTATTGCTGCGGGTCCAACGATGGTATACGGTCGTCCTCGCATCCAAAGTGCAGATGCAAAGAAAGCGATAGCGAGGCCTTGAGCCAACGTGATAATCATCGCCAACCACGTCCATGGCAGGCTTGACCATTCCAGTGGAGTCGTTATATTCGCAGCGGATTCCAGTAGAATACCGAGCGCCATTCCGGAGACAACTGGAGTGAGAATAAGCATAACATAGAAGCACAAGTCTTTGACAAAGTAAGCAAAGTGTGCAACTGAATTGGGTAAAGGTTGCAGTGCCGGTGCAGCCAGCAGGTAATTTTTAGTTCCTGCACGGTGGACGATAGCGTCATGGCCCATGAATGCAAATGTCCCCATGCCGAGGCTGAACATCAACAAAGGAAGGTGAAGAGCAAACCGAAGTTCACTCCAAGTGAAGGTCTTCGACTCCAAATCGCTTACCTGAGCAGATGAATCGCCGACCAAGAATTGCAATCCGATGGTTGTCACAGCGGTGACCAGCGTTAACAAAAGCGGAAACAACACGATTTGTCGTTTCTTGGCAAATTCGATGCTCTTTCTTCCTTCTTCTTTGAACATCACTCGGAAGGTGGCAGAAAAGGCGTTCCAGCCTCGCAGCGGTTCATGCAGGCGTTGCTCGTGTGAACTGGTACCAAGCGGTTCTTGGAGCGAATGCTCTTCCCCAACCACTTCTTCCCAATCTCGAGAAACAACGCTTACTCCCGGCACGTTTACTCCTCCTCGGTATCTCCGTCTTTGACGCCTTCATTGTTCAACCGCTCAACATCTTCGATTGAACGCCCGACCAAGCGGATGAAGACATCTTCGAGTGTCTCTTCATCCGAAGTTTTCAGTCCCTTTACAGTGCCAGCTGCGAGAACTTTGCCGTTGTTGATAATGGCCATTCGATTGCACATACGCTCCGCCATCTCAAGAACGTGAGAACAGAGGAAAATTGTCCCGCCGTTCTTGACATGTTCCAGCAACCATTGGCGGCATTTACGCTGATATATTGGATCGAGATTTGCAAACGGTTCATCGAGGAACAGGAGTTTTGGTTTGTGGATAAAGGCTGCTGCGAGCATAACCTTCTGTCGCTGACCTTTGGACAAATCTTTGCACATTGTGTCTCGCTTCTCGTCCAGTCCAAACCAGTCAATCCAGTATTCAACGCTCTCATCAATACTCTCCACGCTTCGTAATTTAGCCACAAATTCAAGGAATTCTACGGGGGTAAGGAAAGATGGTGGTGATTCTGATTCGGGAACAATCCCAATGTTGGCTTTGACCTTCTGTGGGTCAGCGACGGCGTCGACACCAAGCACTTCAATCCGTCCTTTACTGGGTCGCAGTTGCCCGGTAAGCAGTTTGATGAATGTCGATTTCCCTGCACCGTTTGGCCCGAATACGCCGAAGAACTCACCGGAATGAACTTCGACATTGAGTGGGTGCAGGGCAATGAAATCGCCGTATTTTTTGGCCATGTCAATTGCCTTGACGAGAGGTGCGAGCGATTCAACCATGAGGGTTGTAAACGGTCGTGGTCTTTGAGTTCTTGGTCTGTGAACATTGAACGGTGAAATGATGAACTGAAACTGTTTGGAAGAACCATGAGCGCACCCCAATCGGATGTATTGTCCATTGAAATAATCCCAGTAAACAACGAAGCAGACCTCGGTTCTATCGCCTGGGTCACCATCAATCGACCGGACAAACTCAATGCACTCAATGCAGATGTCATGTCCAGTTTGAAGGCCATGGTTGCGTGGGTAGAAGCAACAGATTCGGTTCGTGTCGTCGTACTCACCGGCGCTCAACCAAACGAACCAGCCGAAGGTAAGCGTGCCAAACCGAATGCATTCGTTGCAGGTGCAGACATCACAGAATTCGTTGGCAAGAGAAGCGATGACATCCGTGTGATGTTCACTGACAATGCCGTTGAAGCGTTGTGGAACCTCAGTAAGCCGACCATTGCTATGGTTGATGGTTTTGCTTTGGGCGGTGGCTGTGAAGTTGCATGTTCGTGTGATGTACGGATTGCCAGTGACCGTTCCCGCTTCGGAACGCCTGAAATTAATCTTGGATTGATTCCAGGATACGGTGCAACACAGCGTCTTGTCGGCTTAGTTGGCTACGGTAAGACGATGGAGATGATCATGACCGGCGAGATGGTTAGTGCTGAAGAGGCGCACCGAATTGGTTTAGCCAATCACGTTTGCACTCCAGATGAACTTCATGCGTTCACGCTCAAGATGGCTCAGACCATTGGAAGCAAATCCTCCAATACACTCCGAGTTGGTAAGGCGACCATTCGAGCAGCGCTCGATGTTGGATTGACTGAAGGCGTTGCCATTGAGGCAGAAGCTTTCGCCAGCCTGTTCGATTCGAAGGACAAAGAGATCGGCGTCAACGCCTTTCTCAATCGCTCAACCCCTGAATGGGAACATCAGTGAGCGTAGGTCGCCACCCTTCATGATGGCTTTCGCCACCCTACCTATCGGCTACGGTAACCGTTTTCGCGAGCGAATTCGCGAAAGTGTGGCATGTGTGCAGCATTCTTGCTCACGAAGGCGCGAGGCATGACACCATCCCAACGGCCGAACGTTTCGTTCCAAACGCGGTTACAGACAATGGACTGCAGTTCGCGAAGCAGGCGTAGGTTGGTTGCATTCTTGGCAGCATCATCTGCACAGCAAGGACCTTTTGCGTGGGCAGCAGCAGCAGCAGCAGACTTTTGCTCACGCTCGAGAAGCTTTGCAGCAACCCATGCTAGGCGGATTTCTTCTGCTCGCTCGCTGTTTGCTGTCGCTGGTCCTTTGTTGACTCGTCGAGCAGTTGATTTGCGGCCAGTACGTCGGTTCTTACCGTTGTGGTGGGATTTAATATTCCGATTTGTTTTCATGTTCTATCTCCAATTTTTGCTTATGGCTTTGCCATGGCTTAGCCACAGCATTGCGATTTCAGCGTCTTGGAGATTATTCGTTCATGTTTTCACCTGGATGGACTGACGGTATTCTTTGTCTTGCCTACAACTGAGATAAGGGGCGACTGTTTATCAAAGAAGTGCGGGATGTCCCGTTTTTAAGCGATTTAGGCGGATTTAGAAGCCAATGACAATGTCCCAAGCGATGGCAAAAATCGCTATATCAGCACAAGCATGAGCGACCCAAGCAACCCAAATGCTTCGGTATTCAAGATACAACCAAGAAAAGATTGAACCTCCGATAAATACGCCTAAGGATGCTAGGAAAGCTCCCACAGGGTCGAGGAAGAAAACCAGTGCAATGGAGTGGTGAAGGGTGAATATGGCAGAAGAAATGAACGTAGAACGCCATTTCCCATCAACGAATTGTTCGACTTTGGATGTGATGAACCATCTGAAAACATATTCTTCAAGAACGGAATTAATAAACACCCAGAACACGATTGCTGCTGCTAACTTCCAAGGAACTGTGAGTCCAACAGGATCGAGTATCAATTTCAAAGCATCCGGTTGCAGCATCTGTTCACCGAGCAGAAAGTAGGCGGACCATACGACCAACATCATTCCGATTCCGAGCAATAAGGACATTCCCCACCCGCCTTTTTTGGCGGTTGACCAAGAGAACGCTTGATTTTCCACTTTCAAGTGCCAAAATCCTGGAAGGCCGAAGATCCATATTTTTGTGAATACAAATACGATTACAGAGAAGATGCCCGCTTGGAATACAAATCCAGTTGTGACTGAAATACTCGGGGCGATACTCACCAAGATTAATCCAAGCAAGGCCGTATTACGAGCGTTCTGGCCCGAATTTCCGTGCAAGGTTGCTTCACTGTTCATGACCTTTCAAGTTGACTTTGAGTCGAAGCCACTTCAATGTTGACCCGTAATGCGGTTCAATCGTTCATTTCTTTTTTCAACTGGGCTAATGCGCTGCTTGCATCAGGCATAGGGAGATCCGGTAGTGGAAGGGTTGCTCCATCTGCGCCCATCAAAGGAGGTAGGGGCAACCCATCCGGTCCAAGCAAAGGTGGTAGGGTAGGTTCCTCTTTCTTCTTTACCTGTTGGAATCCATCATCGAGAGGTGTGCGAAGTTTGAGAATTCGGGATTCGTCTATTCGAATAAATGTGGCGCCGTAGACGTGGCCGGGCGTTGGATGCTCAGGAGAATTGAGTACTGAATGACCGTGGCCTGGAGTTTGAAGCAGTTTGACAATGTCTTCACCAGCGGTTTGTTCTTCCCACATTCTTGCCGTGGAAGCGCGAATGTCCGCCAATTGTCCTCTTCGTCGCATTTCGATCTTCTTTCGAATCTTATCATGCTTGATTTTACGTTGTGAGATTGCCATCTCAATGTCAGCATTCTCGACAGATTCTGGGCTGACTTCCACCACGAATTCATCTGCAACGTGGACATCTTCCACTTCCACCGTCACTTCGACGATTTCTTCCCCGGAGGTGTCGAGCTCTGCTGCCAAAGTCGCTGCAATCACTTCTTCTTGCTTTGCTTGAGCAGATTGAATCTTTGCAAGTTTGCGTTCGCGCAATGTTGCTCCATCCAGTTCGTTTTCTGTAATCGGCTCAGGAATGTCAATTTCACTTTCATTTCCACCGACTGATTGTCCTTCTTCTTCGATAGGCACAGCGATTCTTTGGTCTGGCCGAGCTTGTGCATAGACTTGTTTTTTGGGCGATCCCATGGTAATCCATGCAAAGGTGAGCACGAGGATTGCTGCAATACATATCCATTGGAAATTGGAAGTGAGTGAACTTGAATTCATCAGATAAAACGCAGTGATACCGAGGGCTCCCAACCCAGTAACAGTACGTGCGAATCCCATGTCCCTCACATCCATCCAGTTGGTTTTGACTTATCATGCTGATGGCAATTGCCGTAACAAGTCATTCAACGCCCTTGTTCGGTGGCTGTAGACTTGCTTTTCATCCATTGGAATTGCCCCAAAGGTCTTGCCATGGGTACTTTGTGCTCCATAGTTACCTGGTTGAAGTGGTTCTCCCAGTGCATCAAGGTCATAGGGGGTAAATATAGGGTCGAAACCGAATCCTTCACCTTCACTGCTCGCAAGAGCAATCCAACCGGGGCATCGGCCGTTTCCGTAGAGGATTTCTCCATTGTTCCACAATGCGGCGACTGCTTGGAATTCTGCTGAACGCAATTGTGCCGACTGGACGGTATCTTCACTCTTCAGATGTTCGAGTAATTTGAGCATTCCATTGCACCCAATGGTCTTCAAAGCGTAGGCTGAAATGACGCCAGGGAAGCCGTTGAGAGCATCAATAAACAAACCGGCGTCTTCGACCATGAGCAAATCGTTTGAATCTTCGCCATCGGGTAGATGTGCAAGCGCTTGGGATATTTTCGACTGCGCAACTTCTTCCAACGTGTCGGCTTGAGGTTCGATGATTGTGCCCTTTTCGACGATTAGTTGCTTTACCTCGTACCCCAAAGGTTCGAGGTAGTTCGTTGCTTCTTCGAGTTTGCCAGAGTTCCCAGTGAGGAACCATACAGTCCGAGCCATGGCTCTGCTACGGCTTGTGCATATTGAGGTATAGGTTCGAAACCTTTGGCGGTGAGTTGTGGCAAGGCGAGGCTTCAAGTCCTTTCGTGGCAAGCACGTCTTATGTTGCAACAGATTGGACTGGTCGCACTTGGTGGAGCATTTGGAGCAGCATTGCGCTATGCTGTGAGCGAGTTCTTTGCTTCAGATTCCTTCCCTTATGCGACTCTTTCAGTGAATCTCATTGGTTCATTTTTACTTGGCATACTCGCTGTTGGACTTGCTCAAAACCTTTTGACAAGCAACATGGCGTTACTGCTCGGCACCGGTGTTCTCGGTGCGTTTACGACCATGTCGACCTTTTCGGTTGAAACCATCCAGATGTTTGATCAAGGTAATACCACATCAGCCATGGTTTATGTTGTCATCACCATGATGTTGAGCCCAGTCTTAGCACTCCTTGGCTGGAAAGTTGCAGAATCTGTTTTTGCTTGATGAAATGACTTTATGTAGGACTCCAAACTTGAGGTATCTACGGAAAGCGTGACGGTAAGTTTTCGTTTACCCTAAGAGTTGATACTATGACAGAACACAACCTCATAAAAACGCTGAATGAAGCCCTCGGTTGGGAACTACGAGCTGCAAACATGTACGCACACTATGCTGCAAACATTCGCGGAATTCACCGTCTTCAACTTTCTCCGATGTTTACCACCGAAGCAACCGAATCAACCATGCATGCTGACATCGTCCGAAAGGCGATAGTCAAACTTGGAGGTATTCCGGTCACCGAACGAAACGCACATCCAATTATTCACACCACTCAATTCGATGAAATGCTGGTTCACTCATTGGATACTGAAACGAGAGCTGCGGCAGTTTATGCCGCAATTATGCTCGAAATCGATTCTGTCGGCGATCAAGAGATGTACGATGCTATCGAACAAATCTATCTCGCAGAGTTGCGTAGTTTGGAAGAACTTCGCCTTCTCATGGAATAATCATCCATGGTAACGTACTCTTGAGCGAACATCGTCAAGGCGCTTTAGAACCTCAGCAGCGGTAGGAACTGCTCCACCTGACTGTTCGGGCGCAGCACCAAGTAACACTTCTTCGGCCGCATATCCTTCGAGCAACGTCTCGATTGCACCTTCATGCTCAGGGTGCGATGCACCAAGAATTTCATCGACGACGTGAAGGTCGATACCGAACCTTTCTACCTCATAGTCAATGGCTGCCAAGCCGAAGTCAATCAGCGAAACATCGCCGTTCTCATCGACAAGGATGTTGTTGGTCGAGAGGTCACCGTGGGTGATCGCTTCCCGATGCAACCGGCGAATCAAACGGCCAGTGTTCTTCAGGGCGGTTGTAATGAAGTTCGCAGGCTGGGTAGCATCCCGTAACACTTCGATGAGTGGAAGACCGGGCATCCGTTCAAGAATCATACGACCGTTCTCTGGGTCAAGGTCGAAGACTGCAGGCACTCGGACTCCACTGCGCTTGAGGCGGATGAGTAGGCGTGATTCGCTCATCATTCTGCGATGCCCTAGGCGATGGTCCAAGTCCGGATGTCGCCATTTTCTTGGACGGCGGAGTTTACGCACGGCATCCATGCCCATCCATGTCCCTGCCCATACTTCTGCTTCTGCACCGAGGTGCAACCGCTCAGTCGGTTCAAAGGCCATAGACAGCGCTCAAGGTCCCTATTTATCAACGCTTCAGCAAAGGTTTGTTTCAAAAAGGACGGCGTCGTGCAGTAACTGAAGCGCATGACCGTATCACTGCCAATGTGTTCCGTGGATTTCATGGATACCTCTCTTTCACCCGAAGAGCAAGCTATAGCCGATCGGATTGAAGAATTACGCGTCGAACTTGGAGATGAGTTGCTCATCTTGGGCCACCACTACCAGCGGGACAGCATCGTACAGCACGCTGATTTCCTTGGCGATTCGTTCATGCTCAGTCAAAAAGCGGCCGAATCCGACGCCAAATACATCGTCTTTTGTGGTGTTCATTTCATGGCAGAATCAGCAGACATTCTCACCAGTGATGAGCAAGTCGTGGTGCTGCCAAACATGCGAGCAGGTTGCTCAATGGCCGACATGGCCACGCTTTCTGAAGTTGAATCGGCTTGGACAACTCTGCTTGAAGAAGCAGGCCTTGATGACCCAATCGACCGTGACGACCCAACTGCTGTTGCAGGCTCGGGTGAGAAATTCCTTGTTCCCGTTACCTACATGAACAGCAGTGCAGACCTCAAGGATTTCGTAGGACGCCACGGCGGAATCGTTTGTACCTCAAGCAATGCACAAGGCGTCCTCAACTGGGCTTTTGAGCGAGCAGGTAAGGAAGGTGCAGTTCTTTTCTTCCCCGACCAACACCTCGGTCGTAACACTGGAAACGCAATGGGGATCTCTCTCGATTTGATGCCAACATGGACACCAGGAATCGGTGCTATGGGGGAAATGAAAGGCAGCCGGATTATTCTTTGGCACGGTTTCTGCTCCGTCCACAAGCGATTTACTCCTGAGCAGATTGTAGATTTCCGTTCTCGTCACCCTGAAGGGATTGTCGTTGTTCATCCTGAATGTCCGATTGAAACCGTGGAAGCCAGCGATGCCAACGGCTCGACGCAATACATTCGAAACTTCGTCGGACAACAAGCTTCTGGCTCAAGCATTGCGATTGGGACGGAAATCAACATGGTGGCTCGACTGGCCGATGAACACCCCGACAAACACATCGAATGCCTTGATGCGGAAATCTGTCCCTGCTCAACAATGTACATGATTCACCCAGCCTACTTGATGGATGTTCTCGAGCGCATCGTCGACGGCGAAAAACCAAACCAAATCCAAGTGCCACCAGCAATTCAAGAAGGCTCACTGTGGGCGCTTGAACGAATGCTAAGCATCAAAAAGTGATTATTTCTTTTGAGTACTTTCAATGGAACTTCTCCATTCTGATTGCCGTTGAACGACATAGGCGAAGACCAAGAGTACGCCAATGACGATTCCAATTTGGAGAATGATGTTGGAGTAGACTGTGATTTCAGGCTCCCAAGAATGGATGTGTACCGAGATTTCGCCATCGTTCGATTCCTCAAAATACACCAAATGATGTTCGAGAACTTTTGGATTCCATTGATGCAGTGAATCAGCAGTCAACGATTGCGTTTGATTCTCGGTGAGGTTGACGTATTGAATCTCGCCGTCCATGTATTTCTCGAGAGGGTTGGTGGGGTCAAGATGGTCCCGTATCGACCAAGCCAAAATGCCGTTTTTCATCGAAGGGTCACTCACTGCGTATTTTGCATCGCTGGCCAACCACTGTTCATCGGTTGAGCGATTGTAGACCACCAAGCGTTCGGTTGCAGTGACATTTACAGTGACGGCAAGATACGCATCATCGTACACAAAGTCGGTGATGGTGGCGTTTTCCATATCGGCAGGAGTACCCCATAATTCGAGGATTTCATCTTGTTCTGGAGGTCCACTCGCATTGATTTCTTTGATGGTAATGGATCCTGTCGAACCGATGCGAGAGAATTGAATGCTGGTTGGCTCATCCTCTAAGACCATGGCAAGTTCGAGACCATTGGCACGGACAAGTTCGATTCCTTCCGCTTCAAAACCGAGTGTTTGTTCATTGCCTTCAATGTCAAACGCTCGTAGTTCACCTTCAGATTTGGTGATAATGTATTTGACATCATCAGTTCCAGTTAGAATCACGTCATCGACTCTCTGCATGTCCATGGTCATCATTGGTAGAGTTGAGATACTGATTGTATTGAGGTTGTACACCGACAGAGCAGTTTGGTTGGAAACCGCCATTAGAGAACCCGAAATGGTGTAGGGTGAGTCAACTTCGATGCTTCCGTTCATCACTTCCCATGTTGTGTCAAGGTCAGTTAAGTCGTGAATGACCATGATTGGGCCGGTGCTTCGGTTGTCGATGGTTGCCATCCAACCGTCATCGGCAGCTACGACTTCAGGTGCTTCGATTCCACCTGCAGGCAGCGATTGGTGACTCAATTCCCATGTGATAATCGAAAACATCAGAATGAATACAAAAATCGCCATCCGTCCAGTTTCTCTGCTGCTCGGGTTTCGATAACGCTTGAATGAGGAGGAGATTCGACTGGATACAATCGAATAGGCCTTGTTTGGATTTGTCAACAATGTGACGATTCGCGCATTCATTGTCCGCTCGTCAAATACTTTCCACCAACCGTTGGAGGTGCGGTCGGCAAACGATACTGCCAATGCGGCAATGAGCATTCCACCGATGATGTCTGAGAACCAGTGGATTCCCAGATAAATAATGGCAAATGCGGTGACCAGCGTATAGGCCAACACCATGGCTCGGTATTTGTTCCATCGTCGGTCTTCATCAAACCGAGTGAGGCACAACCAAACGGCAAAAGGAATGCCAATGTGCAGGGAAGGCATACCGTTTGTGAACGGGTCAATTCGACGGAACCAATCGCTGATTTCAGGTGTTAAGTCGTACGCTAGCGTTTCCATTCCTGGTACATAATCACCGGTGACTCGAACATTGAAGAACAGATAAAACGGAATGGCTAATATGTAGACCCAAGCGATACTCAAGGTCATTCGGTCAGCAATCCAACGGTCATCAAAGAAGGCAAAGTAAAACACTGAAACATAGCAGATGAACATGAAGCCTGCAACGTAGAAATGGGTCAATGCAACGGTCAGCCATTTTGCTTCAAAGGTCTGTTGAACCTCCAATACCAAATTTCCCTCGATGCCGTAGATAAGTGGCGTCATGTCAAGTCCGGTGTTAGCAATGATGATTCGGTCGACTTGGTCCAAGAGATCTTTCGAGTTGTAAATAATGAACACAATGACCATGTGAATCCAATAGCGTCGAAACAAGTCAATGAATGCGGGTAGGGTGACTTTGACCCACGGTGGTCTGAACACCGGCATAAGGAGTATGCCCAGCGTCATGGCACTGATCATCCAAGTCAGATAAATGCCGTCCATAGTAACCCCAACCCCTACGGGGTTGTCTACTGCACATGAAACCTCGCAGGTTTTTTTCAGCAAAATCCAGTCTTTGTTCACCAAGCACCGTGGACGTATGGCTTACCATTGTCTGGGTCTCTGCGGTTGGCCAAGTCCCAAATTCTCTCAAATCGGTAAATACCACTTGAACATCCTTGCGTCCATTCGAAACCTAAGGCGTAGTTGCCTACGGTTCGAACTTTCGGTTTTTCTTTTGGTAGTGCTTCGACTTGACGGCGGAGCGTTTTGCTCGTCTCGTCTTGATTACGCATTGGTGAGCATTTTGCACACGGGCACGCATGGCGCAAATCATCGTAGGTAATATCGAACTCAGATTCGTCAGCATAGGTGAGCTGGACATCAAAGTCTCTGCGCTCAAACCGTGTCATCTTTGGCATCTCATCGGTCATAATTCCACCATCAAATAATCTCAAGACCGACCGATTCACCGTCAACAATTTGTTCTTGAAGAGCGGCTACTACTCCGGCAAAAGCGATAGCAGATTCGCCTTCAGGGTCGCTGACGATTCGGTGAACACCGTCATCGCCGCCACGGACAAATCCAGGATCAAATGGGAGTGCGCCAAGGAACGGTACGCCAAATTCTTCTGCGGTCGATTTCCCTCCGCCTTCTTTGAAAATATCAAGTGTGACGCTGAAGTTTCCTTCTTCATCGGTTGTTGTCTTCAGAGTCTTCCCAGCAGGTGCTGCAATTTCGATTTCCATGCCCGGTGTTGCTTTACCTGAAACGGTGTATCCACTCATGTTTTCGACAACGCCGAGAACTGGAACTTTCAGCGACTCGGAAAATGTAATCGATTTGCGACTGTCAAGCAATGCGACATCTTGTGGTGTGGTAACAATCACCATTCCGTCGATGTCAGGCAGGGATTGAGCGACCGTAAGCGGTTCGTCGGATGTGCCTGGGGGGAAGTCGATAATCAGGTAATCCAAGTCACCCCATTCAACGTCACCAATAAATTGCTGGATTGCACCGAGTTTAATCGGTCCACGCCATACGACTGGAGTGTCTTCATTGTCAAGTAAAAACGCCATCGAGATGACCTTGACACCGAGGTGGCCTTGAGCAGGGTGAATGCGACCGGATTCAACATGCAATCTACGCCCGTCGAGCCCCATCATTTTCGGAACGTTTGGTCCAGTGATGTCAATGTCAAGGATACCAACCGAGAGGCCTTGTTGGGCGAGAGAGAGAGCGAGTCCAGTAGAGACCGTTGATTTCCCGACGCCACCCTTTCCGGAGAGAACCATCACCTTGTGCTTGATTTTCTTACCGATTTCTTGCATTGACATTTTACGCTTCATCTGGGCGTATGCTTGCTCCATTTTCTTCTGCTCTTGAGGCGATGGCTCTGCAGATTCTTCTGGGGCTTTAGGGTCGTGCGTTGATACCGGTGAATCCGACATATGTCGAGCACCAATCGGCTCTACTTCAACCCATCTTCGACGCCTTGTCACGTCCAATCACTTTACGGTCGATGAAATGTACAACTATGGCAGTCGCTAGAAACAGTACGGTTCGGATGATGTCGAACGACTGTTCGGCGTACGCCCATGCCAAGCCAATCGCTAACGGAAGGGCGAAACACAGTCCTATGGTGTTGGCTCGTAGTTGAGCGTTCGTACCTTTGATTCTTCCAATGAAGCGGATGCATGTACCCACGCTAAAGGTAAGGACAGTAATGAGTGCTGCAACCGTTCTAAATGCGAGATCCATGTCCTTGGCTGCAGCAACGATATGAGCAAGGAAAAGTACAGCATATACCGTGGCAGTGATACAGGTTGCTTGAAACAACCCTCTGCCTTCATCTTCCATGTAAATTGCAACGCCTCCTCCCTTTAGACTGTTCTTACCGTGAGAATCAATAAATACACTCGAAGGTATGGAACTTCATGCGACTCTTGTTTGTCTGCGTTGGAAACTCATGCCGTTCACAAATGGCGGAAGGAATTGCTCGTTCAATGGGTCACACTGCTGATTCAGCGGGGACACATCCAGCAGGTGCAATCGCTTCCAATGCGGTCAGAGTGCTATCGGCGCGAGGGATTTCTTCTGAAGGCATGAAACCAAAAAGCGTCGATGCCTTTTCGGCTGATGATTACGACATGGTCATTTCGATGGGGTGTGGTGTTCACTGTCCGTTGATGCGGATTGACCAAGATTGGGAACTTGAGGACCCAGTAGGGCAAGCACTTCCTGTCTATGAATCGACTGCAGATGAAATTGAACGCAGACTAAGGTTGCTTGAAGTGTAATCACTCTTCTTCACTCGGAACTTCGCCTATGCCGTCCAATTCGATGGTCAGCACACTGACCGTTCTGTCTTTCTGTCCTTCTTGGGTGAACACTTCTGAGGAGCACTGAATCTCGCCGATGCTAACCGTTTCAGGTAGCCCTTGTGCGATGATGCCGTTACGGCGACGACAGATTTCTGCAACGTCAACAGCTCTTCCAATCGTTGCGCCACGGGCAACCAATTGCAACTCTCGTTCTCCTTCTTCCATTGCCATGACGACCGCCCTGACATAGGCGTGAAGTGGTTTTTTGCCGATAAAGATTGAACGTCGCTCTGCCATGGAACTCCCCTAACACGATTATTTCAGCCACAGCCGTTAATACTTAGGGACGCCTTAAGGTCGGCGAAAATGGAATAATTACACTAAAAACGATTCACTGCGTGACAATGGTGCGAGCGCCGGGATTTGAACCCGGGTTCAAGCGTTGGCAACGCTCGGTGATAACCGCTACACTACGCTCGCAGGGATATTCATCCCAAAGAACGGGGGTATAAACGGTTGTCGGCTCATCGGTGTGCTCACTTGAATCCGAAACGGTCTTCTCCATCTTGGTTTTCAGGTCGGTTTCGAATTGAAACAAAGATGACAGCAGCACCAGCAATTGCGCAGATGGCTAACAATCCAACAAGTACGCCAGTGGATATGGATGAACCTTCAACACCCGGTAAAAGGCCATCATCTTCGGTCAGTTGCACTGCCAAGGATTCAGTTGGGCTTACTTTACCGAATACATCCGATGCTTGGATGAGAATTTCATGCGTACCAAGTGGAATACTGTTCCGCACCTGCATTTCGACGGAGTAAACCCCGTCGCCAGCGACTGCATCACCGTTTGTTCCGTCATCGTACATTGTTTGCCATGTGTCTGGTGATGTGAACGAAGTAAACACGCCAAGGTTCGCTCGAGCAACAAGGATTCCATCGTAGTCGCTGATTGGAACTTCCAAGACGACGGTTCTGCTTTGCTCTTGACGGATGACTGAAAGAACGCCAGGATTGGTAATGCTTGGAGGCGTATTGAGAACATTGATACTGATCTCTTCCATGACTTGATCTGAGATATGGTGAGGTCCATAGATGGCTTGGAAGCTGGTGTTCATGCCATCCGCATGCCACAGAGTGGTGAATGTTCGCTGTCCTAAATTATCCGTGAGAACAAAGGTAAGCGCTTGTTGTCCGGGTACGGTTGATTCTGGTACTGTGAAGTTTCCTGCCCACACTTCGTTGATTTTGGTGAGGGGGACAAGTTCACCTCCGAGTTCTCTCAAATCGATATCGACGCTGGAAACGCCGTGGCCGTCGTAGGCTTGTGCATTGACGATCATGACTGCTCCCCGTGGGCCTGTGTCCGGCAGTATCTCAAGAGCGTGCAGGCGCGGCCCTTGGTTGACGACTTCGATGTCTCCAGTTCCTGTTGCGGTAAGCCCCCATACATCGGTTGCAGTGACATTTAGCGAGATGTTACCAACTTCCAAACCTCGAACCAAAATTCGGGTTGAGAAACGGTTGTCTCCAACGGTCGCATCGCCATCCAGTCCACGGTCGTTGAGGAGGGTCATCTCTCCGCCGATTGGAGAAAGGTCGACAAGGACCGATTCGATGTTAAACTCAGCGTCGCTGATATGGGCCACAAGCGTTCCTGCGCTTCCACCTTCTCCGTACATGACGCCTTCTGCGACGTACAATTCAACGAGGCTTGGGGCGGTATTGTTTTCAGCTGTGATGACGGACGGAGAAACGATTCGCTCGACAACTTGAGACTCTGAGAAGTTGGCGGATTCGTTACCTTCTCCGTAAGGAAGTTCCAACACTCGGTTTACGCTTGAGAGCAAGCCCATAAGCGGACCTTGATCGACAATTGAACCGGATGCAGTTCCAACGTTTTCGTATGCACCAACCCAGTTTACAACATGCAGGTTGAATCCATCACGAGGGTCGTTGCCAGTAGATTCTGCGGTGATAATAAGCGACAATCCTTCTTGATCGGCAAGTCGTACGGTGTCTCCTGGGATGAGCGGAATTGGCATTAAACCGGTTTCTCGGGAGATGGTGATGTTTCCAAGAATCTCTTCTGTCTCGGGCTGAGTCGCATTCATCTGCAGCGGGCTGTTTTCAGGTCGTTCATCGCCACTTGAGGGGTCAGCACCAGTTTCGACCCATACCATGCGCACTGTTCGGTTATCCCAATCGGATTGAACGGCTTGGTAATCCCATGATTCGTTATGTGTTGCACCAACGCCTTGGCCATCGAAGAAATTACCACCGTTGATGCCGGTGATGTTGAACCATGTATCTTGATGAATCACATTGACCATGAATTCAACCTGCGTTGCATTGGCTTGCATTCCGGACTCTTCAATCGTTCGAACAATACCAAACGTGCCTTGTGCATCACCGGTAATGGTCCCATCCATGTGCAAATCGTCAATGACGGTTTGACCGTCTTCAGTCAAAACATGGAAGTCGTGTATCGTTCCGTTAATCATGATACTGGCATTGTCATCTTCGTCATTCAGTCCAAATGTTCCTTTTCCAACCAGTTCATTCTTCTCAGCAGTCCGTACACCTTCTTCCCACCGTTCAAGGAGCGTAAACCCGTCAAGCGATATGTCCATGGCAAAGTCGTCTTCGGACAATCGCATGTCTGCGAGTGCTTCAAATTGAGTGTGTTGCAATTTCCGGACTCCGTTTTCATCCCAAGTTTCAAGGAAAAAGACGCTGATTTCGCCGGTGACATTGAGTGTTTCTTGACCGTCTTCATCGGTGTCTGTAATTCCCAAGTCTCCAGTTGCTTCAATCCGTAATCGTTCTGACAAGTCGCCGTCAATCATTGAGCGGTTGAACCAGCCTTGAGATACATTGGCTGTGATTTCACTCTCTGAAGTTCCGTCAAACGTGACCAGATGGAGCAATCCACTCCCTTTGGCATCAAACACTTGAGATGTCAAAATACCCGATTGAACGGTTTCGTTTTTCCATATTGAATCGAGATTAAGGGTGAGGTTGGTCGAACTGTCGTCGGTGTTCTCAAGCGTAGTAAGCGTTCCATTGCCAAGTTCCCATGAGTTGAGGACAACGCCTTCTCTCATTTGCCACCCTTGTCCGTTGAATGCTAAAGAGAATCCTTGTTCTCCGTCTTCGGTCATGTAGGTCTGATCGAGGACCCAGGACGTCTTCAACAATACTTCGTGGTCAGCCATTGGTTGATTCCATGTTCCGACTGTGAAAGAGCGAACAGTTTCGAGTGGCTCGGAAAGTGCTGTTCCGTCCCATGACAGGATGCTGACGGTCACGGTCACTTCATCGCCCCAGGATAAGGTCGAATTGGTTACTGCACGAGCGACTCGCTTTCCGTCAACCGATGACCACGAAATGAACGCTTCGTTTTCGAGTGTTTCACCGTTGCGAAGGTGTGTGATGTCAAGTTCAATTTGATACGAACCGTTGTCAGCAAAAGTGACCGTGTAAGCATGTTCATTGAGGCCGTTATCCCCTTTTATCCACGAGGTATTGATGGTCGGAGGAGCAGGTTGCCCCTCTGCTGTCGCAGTGAAGACCAGCGGCATAAGCATCATTGAGAACAAAAAGATGGCGAGCGCAGGTTTTCGCATGCTCATGGTAGGTTGTCGTATCTACTCCTCTTCAAGACTTGCGTCTACGTGCATTCGAATCCGTTCATCACGTCACAGATTGAGAACATATCCAAACAACAACGGCGCAACGATTGTTGCATCGCTCTCAATCAAGAACTTCGGCGTATCTACCGAGAGTTTTCCCCAAGTGATTTTCTCATTCGGAGGCGCTCCAGAATAACCACCGTACGATGCACTGGATTCGCTGATTTGACAGAACCAAGACCAAAGTGGAACTTTTCGTTCCAAATCTTGATGCAACAGAGGTACGACGCAGATTGGGAAATCTCCAGCGATGCCACCACCAATCTGGACGAAAGCCAACGGGCTCTGCATGTTTTCGTACCATTTCGTAAGATGAATCATGTACTCAATACCGCTTTTTATGGTAGATGGTTTGACTTTGCCTTCAACGCATCGAGCAGCAAAGATGTTGCCGAGCGTGGAATCTTCCCATCCTGGCACAAACAAGGGAAGATCGTTTTCAGCAGCAGCTAGAAGCCATGAGTTCTCCGGTTGTGCTTCATATTCGTCTTCCATAACGCCGCTGTTCAGCAATTCGTAGAAAAACTCGTGAGGTAATTTTGACGCACCTGCAGCATCAGCCTGTTGCCAACTGGACATGATGTGGTGCTCGATTTTCCGGAATGCTTCTTCTTCTGGAATGCAGGTGTCAGTGACTCGGTTGAGTTTGTTTTTGAGCAGAGCCGCATCGTCTTCAGCGGATAAGTCACGCCAATTATCGATACGAACATAGGAATCATGGGCGACCAAATTGAAAACATCCTCTTCCAAGTTCGCACCGGTGCAAGAGATCCCAGCAATATGACCTGCACGGATCATGGGGGCAAGGCTGCGTCCAAGTTCTGCAGTGCTCATGGCGCCTGCCAATGTCAGAAACACCTTTCCACCGTTGTCGAGGAAATCGGTCAGTGACACCGCAGCAGAAGCCAATTCACCTGCGTTGAAATGCCGATAATGTTCGTTCACAAAATTTCGAACAGACATCTTATTCACCTTCGTATAGAAACCGTTCTTGGTGATGCCTTCGCTTCAATGAAAGCATGGGCATACATTCCATTAATCGCTGATGAATACTATCGGCGAGTTGATTTGGGTCTGAATTTCCACATGTGAAACAATCCAATGCAAGCCAACCCTTTTCTGAATAGCAGTGGGCAGAAACATGGCTTTCATCGAGCAGTACGACTGCAGCAAAACCAGGCGGAGAAACAGTTCCGTCAAATTGCTCGACATGTGAATGGACGTTTCGGATTTGGCATTCTTCCACGGCTCGTACCATCAGTTCCAGCATCCATGCACCGTCGTCTTCTTGTTGACGAGCATAGCCGGTGTAATCAAGAAATACATGGGCTCCGTGTGCTTTGAGTTGGTCCATTTTCTCACCTCTCTGTAATTTCAAGCGTTCCCAATTTTGGTAGTGAAAAAGGTAGATGATTCAACATCACGGTTTTTTCCAGCCTGCGTGCCTTGTGCGGCCCATCGCCCCTCTCGGCGGGCTTTCGTATGCGAGACGATTGCTTTAGTCGCCAACATCGCTGCGGTAAATTCGGTGAGCGGAGAGCCATCATGCGCCACAATTTCGTTGACATCGGCACTGATGACGACTGCTTTTGGAGCGTTGAATACGGCTTGAATAGTTTCGATGGCTTGCCAGTACGATAAACCGCCTGGTACTGGAGTTCCAGTTGCAGGAACTAAACTTCCATCCAATCCATCGATGTCAATGGTAAGGTGAACGGGCCCTTCAAGGGTGGACAGTTCGGAGAGCCAAGCTTTCCACGATTCATGCCCGGAGGTCGGTGATTGGGTATCACGAGCGAAAAACGTCGTAATTCGTTCGTCGTTTTCGATAATTTCAGCCTCTTCTTTCGAATACGCTCGAATACCAACTTGCAAAAGTCGCCCAACGCCAAGGTCTAAACTTCGACCTGCCGCACAAGCATGAGAGTATGCTTCGCCATCCAATTCGGGACGCAGGTCGGCATGCGCATCGATTTGAACGATGGTCAAGCGATGAAGTTCTCCATCGACAAGTGGATGATGGCTTGCGGCATGGACTAACGGAGGTAGAATACCGTGTTCACCGCCAAGGACGACGGGAAAACAATCTCCTTGGTACCATGGTCGGAGGTACGAACTGATGTTGTCGAGTTGTTCAGCAAGGCTTCCCCCTTCACCGTTCCATTCTGGTGCGGTGTAAATGTTGAGTGAAGCAGGCAGGTCAACACCAAGTTCAGCGTCAAACAATTCAACATGACCGCTCGAGGCAATGCATGCTGCTGGACCTTGTCCAGTGCCCTGTCCATAGGATGTTGTGAGTTCATACGGAAGAGGCAGAACTACGACGTCTACATGTTCGCCCGTTTCGGGTAGCCCGAGGAAATTACCCTCGACATAGTCTTCGCTCACAACCTTGCCCTAGCACATGTGTTCTTGAGGCTGTTGTTTGATGTGGTTTAAGACAAGTCGCCGACTGGGTCAGTTGTCCGGGAGCATTGCTGCCTCCGGATATCCGGCGTTGGAGTGGCTGAAATTACTGATTTTTCTTTGTTTCATGAAAAAACGGCGATGGGTCTATATGGGTCGGATGACAATAAAATATACTGTCTGCGAGGAATTAAGCGGCAACGGGGGAATAAAAAATGACAATGACATTATCAGAACTCACACGAGCCATTCAACAGCACATCGATTTGGACATGGATGCTGAGGTCGCTCAAGGAATGGCAGAGCACGCACTTGGGTTCTTTGGATTCTACAATCGAATCATCGATAATGCTCTTGAACCTACAGACCGAAACTTGTTCTACATGTTCCAAGACTACGATTTGCTCACCACTGAATCGGAAGAAACAACGCTTTGGGACGGACGAGAATGGAGAATTCACTATTGGAAGTTTAAACCGGACTTGCGTGAGCGAGTCGAGGCTTACATGCAACGTAACCTTGAGCCTGAAGAAATTGACCCGTTCGCAGATATTTACGGCGGAAAGACCGACATCAATTCGATCTGGACTCGAGAATCTGAGAAAGTCACCAATCCGAATGCTTTCACCAGTGACTGGTGAAGTTACTGTTAGGCAAGCGTTTTTGATGTTTAGACGGTAGGCTTGCCCATGAGAGTTGCTGTAGGCTTGGTCCTATGCTTGTTGCTGTCGAGTTTACCGGTTGCATCCGCTCAATCCGATTCAAACGATGATACGGCTTGGCCGGGTGACCCTATCGACGGGCACGTACACATGACTTGGGCTGCGTTAACGCTCGAAGTGAACGAATGGGCGGATAATAATCCCGATATCGTCGACCTCGTCAGCGTTGGCGAGTCTGAATTAGGCAAATCGCTGTGGGTCGTGCGTCTGTCAGACTGGTCTGTCGAAACGAAAGCCAACGGCAGTGCAAAAGAAATCGTATACATCGATGGAGGTCACCATGGTAACGAATATCTTGGGACTTCGTTGGCTTGGTTGACAGCAAAGTGGTACATTGACGGATGGGCTGAAGGTAAACAAGAAGTCGTTGATGTTCTGCAGAACACCGAAGTTCACGTACTCATTATGCTGAATCCTGATGGGAACGACATCGACACCAGATGGAACATCAATCAGGTTGACTTGAATCGAAATTACGACCATTACTGGAACACCTGTCCAACAACACAACCAGGGAGCAGTGCATTCAGTGAGTCTGAGACTGCTGCGAATTCGGATTACATGAACACAGCAGTCCCTGATGCCGATTTGTACGTCACCATGCACACCGGTGTTTGGATTATGCTCTACCCGTGGGGCAAGTGGCCTGAACAACCTGCCGACTGGGAACTGTACCATCAAATCCGAGAGGATGTCAACAACGACATCTCCAGTATCCCAATTCAAAACGCTAACCAAGGGCTGTATCCCAATTGCGGGACCAGCAGAGATTACGGTTACGGCGTCATGGGATATCCTACATTCACCTTTGAAACCGATGATGAACAATTCGTCCCGGGCTCGGTTGAGAATCTCAATGAGCGGTTGGGAGAGGAACTGGATGTCATGAAGTATTTGATCTCGAACGTATGGTATTGGCGAGCTCGATTGGATGTTCAGTCACTTGAAGTTTCAGACGAGGAAATTACCATTGATGTCAGCAATTACGGTCAAGCATCTACCTCGAATGCCACCTTGCGCTATGTAGATGCGAACGGCGAACCGCTTTGGGAATCGCCTTTCTTCGCCGTAAATGCAACCAATTCCTCGGTGATTACTCTTGATGGCCAGAATCTTACTATGGTCGATGGCGGTTCATGGGACTTGTACTACCAAGTCCGGGTTATCGAATCTTCTCGCTGGGTTACCGAACCAATTAACGCATCTGTCCCAGTCATGGTCGAAAACGAAGAATCGAATTTCCTCATCGGATACGGCCTTTTCAATCCAATAACAATGATTGCAGGTTTCGCAGCGATTGCGGCCTTTGTTCAACGTGAAGAGTCTGATGAAGAATAACGGTTTCCAGCCTTCGATGCTGAAAGCCGAGCGCGAGGTTTCAAGTGCTTCAAGTCCTTGGTCGGTTTAGGTGAACCCATGAAAGTAACCGTAAGCCCAGGACACAACATCAACGGAACTCTACTCTTGCCCCTCTTTGAAGGCTCTGAAAGCGTACCTACATCGCTTGAAGCAGGCCTTCACACCGCACTGAAGAGTCAAATCAATCGAATCCTCTCAGACGGAGATTTCAAAGGAAAGGCCAAGTCCACAATGTCGATTATTGGCAGTGAAGGCGGAAAAGCAATGCTAGTTGGTCTTGGTAAAGAAGAAGACCTTGACGCTCATGCTTACCGAAAGGCCGGTGCATCGGTCGTTGCGAACCGTAAGAAAGCGCACGGCACTGATTTCACTGCCCGTTTCAGCGGCGCATCCATTGAATCTATGGGTGCATTTGCTGAAGGTATGCTCTTGCGAGACTACACCTACGACCATTACAAACAGAAGGATGAAGACGACGATGATGAAAAAGAACTCACCGTCCGAATTACCTGCGATGAAGGCCAAGAAAAGGAATTGAGTTCGCTCATTTTCACTCATGCAGGCGTCACTTCCGGCGTTCACCTTTCCCGAGACCTCGGGAACTGCCCTCCAAACGACATGTATCCAGAAGCATTCGCAGATCAAGCATGGGAATGGGCCAAGCAATACGATAACGTCGATGTGACCATCATCAACTACGACCAAGCTGTCAAGGCAGGCATGGGAGGATTGGTTGCGGTCGGTATGGGCTCAGCACGAAAGCCGTGCATGGTCATCTTTGAGATGAATGCCGGAGTAAAGGGCCGTGGACCAATGCTGGTCGGTAAAGGAATCACTTTCGATACCGGCGGTATCTCACTCAAGCCAGGCGCAAACATGGACGAAATGAAGTATGACATGGGCGGCTCAGCAACCGTATTCGGGACAATGGAAGCACTTGCATCAACTGGATACGCTGGAAAAGTCACTGCAATTACTTGCATGGCTGAAAACATGCCTTCGTCCAACGCTCAACGCCCAGGTGACGTCATCAAGACGCTGTCAGGGAAGACCATTGAAATCCTCAACACCGATGCAGAAGGCCGACTTGTGCTTTCTGACGGATTGTGGAAGGCTGGAGAATTCGACCCAGAATACATCATCGATTTTGCTACCCTCACCGGTGCTTGCGTCGTTGCTCTCGGTCACGAAGCAACTGGTCTATGGTCCAACGATGACGATTTCCGTACCCGTATCCACGAAGCAGGGAATGCAGTCGACGAACTCGCTTGGCCGATGCCACTTCTGCCTGCATTTGAGAAGGAAATGACCAACTCAAAGATTGCAGACACTCGAAACCTTGGCGCTGGACGCTGGGGCGGTGCAAACACCGCAGCGGCATTCCTCAAGCAATTCGTACCAAACCGTGGTTACGAAAAGGACGGAGAACAAATCCCTTGGGCTCACATGGACATCGCTGGAACATACTGGGGTGCGAAGACCAACTCAATGGTCGGAAACGGTGCAACTGGAATTCATGTTCGTACCATGTACCATCTCATCACCAACGGATGATTCTCGTTCGAGTTGACTCTCATGAAGAGGCGTGCATCAATACCTGCACGAATCAACATCATTGGTGAACACACTGATTACGCTGGTGGCAAGGCTTTGCCGTTTGCTGTTGACGTTCGTATGGTTTTGGAAGCAACCGCCCTTGACGAAGGATTTGAAGGTGGAGCAACCGTTCTTGCGCTATGGAAAGCAGCGGGAGGTTGGCCGGCTCGATTGACCGTTGAGAGCGACATTCCCATCGGGGTTGGAATGTCTTCATCTGCGGCACTGTGTTTGGCGGTGGTCTTGTGTGTCAACGGTCCAATGAAGCCGTTTGACGCTTGTCTTGAAGCCCAACGGATTGAACATGAAGTTCTCAAAACACCTTGTGGCCTGCTCGATCAGATGGCTATGATGTTCGCTAAAGAAGGCCATGCATCCATTATTGATTTCTCCAACAACACTGTGGAATCCTACACAGTTCCCACCGGCTGGATGTTCAAATTGGTTGATTCGGGGATTCATCGGACGCTCAGTGATTCTTCGTATCGGACTCCAATGGACGATTCGATTGTCACAGATCATGTCTCCTCTGAGAATCAACGTGTTGAGCTTGCGATAGGTGCAACAGCCGATGAACTAGGTGAACTGCTCAATCTCTCTCATGCCTCATTGATACGAAGGGGCGTGAGCCTACCACAAATGGATACCCAAGTTACTGCACTGCAGCAAACCGAAGGAGTCTACGGTGCTCGGATGATGGGTGGCGGATTTGGAGGGATGATTCTCGTGATGGTCGCATCCGACGATGTCCTACCCGAGCAACGCCTTTACCGCCCCTCACAGGGTGGTTTCGTTGAGGAATTCTTCGAGTGAAGCAAGGCCTTCTGGCGTTCCCATATCCCAGAACTTGGTGTTATCAATATGAACAGCGGCTTGTCCCGCTAGGGCCGGGTAAGCCGTCTCTTCCCAACTCCACTTGCCGTCTTTACCGTGTTTGAGAAGGGTTGACTTTTCGATCACACTCGTTCCAGCCTCATATCCGTTCAGTTTGGACGTATCCTTGGTTCGTTTGTCGTATGCCAACAGCACGTTTCCATCGTGTTCGAGATTCGATGAACTGTGAGATTCAGTCACGGTCATGGTGAGTGGGGCATTTTCCGAGATGTGTTGCATCACCAACGGTTGATAGTCAATTGGATGTAAATCGTCACCCCAAACGAGGATGAAGCGTTCTTCAAGCAGTTCTCGTGCATTCCAGAGTGCTCCACCTGTCCCAAGTGGTTCATTTTCTCGATGGAAAGTAAGACACATTCCGGGGTGCGTCATACCCTCAAATTGCTCACCATGGTGTCCGGTTAGAACCAGTGCATGCATGCAACCTTGGCTTCTGGCCCAGTCGAGAATATGCCGGAGAATTGGATTCCCATTCACTTCGATTAATGATTTTGGGTGCTTCTCCGTTATACTACCCAAACGAGTCCCCAAGCCTCCAGCCATTACAACAAGTTGTGGCATTGAATGGGCTTTGACGATAGCAGCATACTCTTTTCCACTGTCTTTGAGCGTTCTTTCCTTTGTTGTAAAATCAACATGGTACAGTCCAAATCGCTGGTCGTATCCTTCTGCCCATTCGAAATTGTCCATCAAACTCCAATGGTAGAATCCGCGAACATCCAATCCATCTGCGATGGCTTCAGCGGTAATTTGTAAATGCCTTCGAATATGTTCGGGACGCATATCATCGTCATCGTCAGCAACACCGTTTTCGGTGACGATGATGGGGAGGTTGAGGTTTCGAACCATGTCGAAGGCACGACGCAGTCCCACTGCATACATGGGGTATCGGAAATCAGTTCGCTGCTCCCACGGTCGAATCAACGGGTCGATTTCGACTTTTGTAGGCATGAATGGAGTCGTCAAGAGATGCGTGTAATAATTGACGCCGATGAAATCACTGCTGCCCTTGAGTCCATCAATTCGTTTGGAGAATAAACCGGATGGAGGCTTGAACCGGCCGGTAGCAAGGCCCTTCAGCCAACAACGGTTGAACATACCATCAAGCAGTTTCGTTTGCATCCAATGCAGAGGGTTCCATCGCCGATACGGGTCGAACAGGTTGATGTTTTTCACCAGACCAATCTGGCATCGATTGCCGTTTCCCATTGCTTTTAGAGTTCGATAACAGCGAGCATGTGCACGCATGAGGTTCATTGAAACGAGCCGCGTTTTCTTGAATGAACGAACGCCAGGTGGGAACTCTCCAAGCACGTATCCCATTGAGGCGTAGACTGCCGGCTCGTTGATGGTACACCACCATTCGACTCTGTCACTGAGCAGTTCAAACATTTTGATACTGAATTGAACCCAATGTGTGATGTTTTCTTCACGTTCAAAGCCACCCATTTCATCCCACCACAGCGGTTGAGTGAAGTGGTGAAGGGTGGCCATCGGTTGTATGCCTCGGGCCAGCAAATCATCGACGAGATCAGAGTACCATTGCAGTGCATCTTGATTCCATTCACCTTGTTGAGGTTCAACTCGCGACCATTCGATAGAGAATCGATAATGCGATACGCCGAGGTCCTTTATCAGGCCCACATCTTGTGTTCTTCGGTTCCAATGGTCACAAGCCTCGCCGCTCAATTGTTGGCTTTTAGAACGAGGTTCAAATGCAGACCAATTGTTGGTGTTACCGCCCTCAATTTGGTGAGATGCGGTTGCTACACCCCACATAAACTCCTTTGGAAAAGCAGTGCCATCTTTCAATGAGGTGAAATCAGCGTTCTCCCAATCTCGGTGCTCCTCTGTCCACACAACCTTTCCAAATGAGGCTGTATCATGAGGGTTTGGTTCAGGCATACGCTCTGAATGCACATGGTATGAGGTGCGGATAGCGGGAGTCGAACCCGCGACAAGAGGTTGGAAACCTCCTATGTTACCACTACACCATATCCGCACGATGTGATGTTCCTGCCGAGAAGCCTCTCCTCTTTGAGTGAATCGGTTGTTCATTCACAAATCAAGTTCGAGGTGGCGGAGGAGGGGGTACTCGACCACTCATATCGAGGCCAAGGTTGACTTCGGATACTCCGTTGATGCGATTGTAACGAGCGGTCAATACCTCTCGAGCACGTTCTGCACGCTGTTCAGCCATCTTTGTCTCGGATGCCTTTCCACGAATCATCAGCATGCCCATGAGGAAGAACAGTACCAATGCTCCAATCAAGGCTTGGACGATTGGCATCTCCATGACATTGTTGAATGCGCTCGACTCATCGGTAATGAGTGAATCTTCATCGACAATACGAGAATCAAACACCTTCAGAGTAATCGCATCCGAGTCCATTGCGACCTCAGCACCCGGTTCTTGAATGCTGACGAACAGTTGGTAGTTGCCAGCGCTGCGACCTTCACCGTTGAAAACAGCAACTTGCGTTGTGCCAGTCGTTTCAGTGAAGGTTAGAACTTGAACTTGAGTTGCGCTGATAATCGAAGACATTGGTTGCCATTCTGCCCGGATTGTGACGTTCGGCAGAACACTCACAATGCTGCAACTGAATGAGAAATAATCTTCCGCAGCGAGGTCTACCTCGATCGACTCTGGAGTGCATGTAATCGAACCTTCAGCAGCGTTACGGGTCGGGTCGTTTGGCCAGTGGTCTGGTTTGATAGCGCCAGTGGTCATGTTTTCACCCCAACCATCACCGTCTGAATCGAGCCATTGGCTTGGTTCGCTAGGGAAATCATCGTTGATGTCAGCAAACTTGTCGCCGTCAGTGTCAACACATCCTCTTGAATTTCCAAGGGATGCAGTTCCAAACTCTTCAGGACAAATATCACCGTCCGTTCCAAGTGGGTTATCTCCCCAAGTGTCTCCATCGCTGTCGAACCATTGGGACGAATCGTTAAGCCACAGGTCGTTTGTGTTGCTGGCTCCATCGCCGTCGCTGTCGAGACAACCGAATACGTCGAGGGTGGATGTACCAAACACGCTGGTACAGTTGTCTGGCTGACTTCCGTTTGGATTGTCTCCGTACCCGTCTCCGTCTGAATCGAGCCATTGTGTTGGGTCGTCTGGGAAAGCGTCGCCACCCTGTGAAGAACCGTCGTTGTCTTCATCGTAGCAACCGAAGATATCAACATTGGAATATCCTTCAACAGTCGGACATGAGTCCGGTTGGAATCCGCTTGCGTTGTCGCCGTATCCGTCACCATCTTGGTCTTCCCATTGCGTTGGTTCGAACGGCAGTGCGTCAGCTCCGTTCGAGGCGTTCCATCCTGGGTTTCCGTTTACAGACAAAGTTGGGTCGGAGTAACCGTCACCGTCACTGTCCGGACACGCCGTTCGGTCCATGGTCGAGTTGCCTGGCAGTTGTATGCAGTCATCTTCGAGATCATCAAAACCATCCCCATCCGTGTCTTGAGTTCGAGTGGGGTCGTCCGGGAATGCATCGCTTTCGTTCGACATTCCATCGCCATCCGAATCGATGCAACCGTATCGGTCAATCGTTGAGTTCCCTGGGACTCCTGGACATGCATCCGGCTGAGGGCCAGTTGCGTTGTCACCGTATCCGTCACCGTCCTGGTCGAGCCATTGGAATGCGAGGAGCGGTAGTTGGTCGCTGACATCATCCCACCCGTCACCATCGGTGTCTAGGCAACCTAATCTGTTGCCCATAGTGGAGTTTCCAGCCACACTTGGGCAGGAATCCGGTGTCGTTCCAGCGAGGTTATCGCCGAATCCATCGCCATCAATGTCGGACCATTGCGATGAATCGTTCACATGTGAATCGATGATGTTCGCCCATCCATCTTGGTCATCATCTAGGCACCCAAGGACGTTATTCTGCCACGAGTCTCCGTTTTCATTTGGACAGTCATCAGCGAGATTTCCTGAAGGATTGTCGCCGAATCCATCTCCGTCAGCGTCAGAGGATTGAGTGGGGTCGGTCTTGAATGCGTCAGAGCCGTTATCGGAAGGTGTCCATCCTGGGTCTGGGTCGGAAATACCGTCACCATCTGTATCGGGGCATCCTGTTCGGTCAATCGACGAATCGCCCCAGAATTCCGGACAGTCATCGTCGACTTGGTTGTCAAATCCGTCCCCGTCTTCGTCGGACCAACGCAGCGGATCGCTAGGATGTGTATCTGCACCTTGAGCAGTGGTATGCCCAATGTCTGGGTCAGAGTAGGTGTCGCCATCCGAATCGAGGCAACCGTATCGGTCTGAGGATGAACTTCCGGCACTGTTTGGGCAACTGTCTGGGAATACTCCGCTCGGATTGTCACCGTAGCCGTCTGAGTCCGTATCAACCCATTGTGTTGGCTCGTTGGGCCAAACATCTGCACCGTTTGCAGTTGTCCATACTGAACCGTTGTTGCCCAATGGGTCGGCATCGGAGAATGAATCTCCATCGGTATCAGGGCAACCAAATCGGTCGCTTGTCGAATTACCATATGTTGTAACGCATGAATCCGGATTGAATCCGAGCGATTCATCGCCGAAACCGTCCGAGTCCGTATCGTTCCATTGCGTTGGAATAAGAGGGAATGCATCAGCGCTACCGGCTGGATGTGCGAGCCATCCTGCATCGTAGTCAGAATAGCCATCGCCATCGCTGTCTGGGCAGCCAACTCGGTCGATGGTTGAACGAGGAGTTCCAAGCGGCAACCCATCATTGACACAGGCATCTGGATTTGTTCCGGATTGGTTATCACCGTATCCGTCTCCGTCTGAGTCAAGCCACTGAGTGACATCATTAGGGAACGCATCTGCCGTTCCAGCAGGATGAGCCAGGGCAGTGCTATCAGCGTCGGAGTAACCGTCTCCATCGGTGTCAAGACATCCCGTTCGATCTACCGTCGAGGTGCCAAGTACGGTTGGGCAATCATCGCTGTTCGTGGCCGGTGGAGGATTATCTCCGTATCCGTCTCCATCAGAGTCTGCCCATTGGGTGATGTCGCCAAGGAAGGCATCAGCACCGTTGGAGACCAACCATACCGAACCGTTTGTTCCGCTCGGGTCTGGGTCACTGTAGGTGTCCCCATCTTCATCAGGACATCCGTTTCTATCACCGTTCGATGTTCCAAACACGGTCCTGCATGCATCTGCTCCTTGGAATACCGTCCAACCGCCGAGGTTTGTCTCAGCATCGGAATAGGAGTCCGAATCCGAATCGAGGCATCCGAAGCGGTCTCCGCTTGATGTCCCGGATACGGTCAAGCAAGAATCAGGGTTCGTTCCACCGAGATTGTCACCGTATCCATCTCCATCTTGGTCTGCCCATTGGGTTGGTTCATTGATGAAAACGTCAGCGCCGTTGGCTGTTGTCCAGTTGAAACTGGGGTCAGAATATCCATCACCATCGGTATCCGGGCACCCTTGTCGGTCAACGGAGGAAATTCCGAAGGTGAATGCGCAGTCATCATCCTCATCAACGGTTCCGTCAAGATCAGCGTCTTGTGTAAGGTTCACCATTGCATAGCCTGAGTTAACGGCTACAGAGAAGAACTGCGGTCCAGACGGAACTGAAGTTCCGATGATGTGAATTTCCCAAACACCTTGAGCTGGCGAAGCAAAAGTTAGTCCTTTCAGATTATTGATGCTGTCAGAAAGGTTTGTCCACGTGCCACTCGGATCTTTGACAGCCAAATCCACATCGTTGACGAGGTTTGCAGATACGACCGGGCTGCTCGTCTCGTCGTTGTATGAGAGCATGACCTGCATGGTTGGTGCTGTTGCTGGTACGCTGACGCTCCAACCTCGCTCAACACCAGTGCTCAACGATTCACGGTCCACGAACGATGCCGAAATTGCGCTTGAGAGGTTGATTCGTCCCCAACCTTCGTGGTTATTTGGTGCAGTTTGGCCTGCACCGTCGGTGGGGTCGTTGTACTGGCCAATCATGTCGACCGAAGTCGCTGCAAAGATTCCCTTCACCAGTGCAGATGATGGGTTGGGCACGTTTTGGTTTTCGATGAGATGCTGAAGCAAGAGTGCGGTTGCACCGGCGGAGACAGGTGTCGCCATGCTCGTTCCGCTCATGAAAGTGTAATTTCCACTGCCACCTGCTCCCGGGTCGCGAGAACGGGTGGAGAGAATGTTGGTACCCGGAGCTGAGAAATCAGGTTTCAATCGACCGTCGTCTGTTGGACCACGGGATGAAAAGGTCGCCATTCCAGAAATGTTGTTCGATGCCCACACAGGCCATGAACCAGTTGCGTTCGTTCGTAGGTTTTCACTGGCTCCAATCGAGATTACGTTCTTTGCTGTCGCAGGTGAGCCCATGCTGTCTTCATCGATTTTACCGTCGCCATCAGCGTCAACTCCTTCATTGGCTGCGGCGAACATGATGACCAGTTCATCGTTTTTCAGTGCGTTCAAGTCCGATTGCATCGAACTTGTCGTGTAGAAGCCTGCAACACTTGAACCCCAAGAGTTTGTGTGAACGCGGCTGTCGTTGTCAACTGCAAGGTCAAACATGTCTCCTAGGTCGTTTGGAATTCCTGAGAGGGAGCCACCGTGTTCGATTGCATGAACCAGCAGTTGGGCTTCTGGTGCCATGCCTTGGACGTCCGGCCAAAGGGTTCCATCGCCGAGTACAGATCCGGCAACGTGTGTGCCGTGACCGTGGTCATCGTTTGCACCGTCGTCGCATGAACCAGGGTTGTTTCCTATCCAGGCGCATTGTGAAGGTGGTATTGGGAAAGAGTAAATTCCTTTGATGTGGTCTTTGAAATCTGGGTGCGTATTTGAGTTGTTGACACCGTTGTCAAGTCCAGTATCACCTACCGTGACAACGATTCCGCTCCCATCAAGGCTGCCCCATCCTGGGTCACGAGCTGCCATGAAGGTCGAATTTTGGAGGTCATCTGCATGGATGATTGTTGCCGCAACGTCGTTGTTCAATATGAAGTGAGGGCTTGTTTCAATCCATTCAACAGCACCGTTGGAGGCAAGCCATTCGATTCCAGAAGTTTCAGCGACGAGCGTTGCGAAGCGTCCGGAGTGTGAGTCGAGTACGAGGTCGTTACGGTTTTCGAGTCCTTCCGGCAACGAAGTTCCCGACAGGACAATATTGACGATGGCCTTGCCTTCGATGGAATATGGATTGAAAAATTGCTTTTGTTCTCCAAGCACTCCACGCACTAAATCCTCTCTCAACTTGTCGACAGCGTCGATTTGAACCAATCCTTCGACATCGAGTTTCTCCAACTCTGCTGTTGAGTGGCCTTTCAGTTCACACTGGAATCCATTTGGAGGCATGAAGGTGAAACATTCAATTCCGGCATCTTCGAGTTCATAGAACCATTCGGTTGGAATTGGAGTTGCGTGTGTGAGAACATACCATCCATTCAGCGCAGAACCTTGCCCGGTCCATGAGGACCAGTCGTCAATTGCCACAACGCTCGCATCGCGGTACAAGAGGCCGATTTCTCCAACACCATCTGCCGAGTCGAACCAACCATGGGCCGCATCAGCACTCGGTGCAAGTCCAATGCCATTCAACAAAGCCAAATCCACATCGGTATCAACAACTGCAGTTGGCGTTAATGATGGCGTAGCATAGGTGATTGGAGCCAATACTTGGATGAGCATGAGTGCAGAAAAAGTGATTGCACGTATACTTCGCTTCGTCGTCATGTTACGATACAGTCACCGCTCCCTCATGAATGATTTGTATCCAAGTGGCATCAGGCTGTTCATGGTAGCGATATCCATACCGAGGGTTCAAGAGCATCGCTTCCTGCGAATGGTTTATGTCGCGACGCTCAAACCGTGGTCCGAAGGTCGAATCACTCGAACCTGAAGAATTGAATGACAGCGTGCAAGTGCTGGGCAAGCAAGTTTGGCGAGTCGTCCCCTACGCTTTCCGCTATCCTCGCCGTCTCTTGGCTGGGTTCATCGGTAACGCTTGTGCTCGTATTGTTGACCTCGTTCCGTTCGTCGCCATTGGATGGGCAGTTGACTACTTCACATCCGATGTGATGGTTGGACCTATGCTCGTTCAAAACGCCGTCAATTCCATTCATTCCGAACCTGCAGTTGGATACGGCGTCATGATTTTCATGGGTTTCGTTATGCTCGCTTTCTTCCAAGGTGTCTCTGAATACTCTTGGCAAACGCTCGGTTACAACATCCAGCACGACTTGCGAATGGATGCCACGCGTTCACTTATCGCCATGGAGGCTTCGTACTACGACATGCGTCAAACAGGGCAACTGATGTCGGTACTTTCCAGTGACGTCAACCAGTTAGAAGACGTCGTGTCTGACTCTTCGACATCGATCATCCGAATCGTTTTCACGTTCCTTACCGCTTTTGTGATTCTTGCATCGATGTCACTGAAATTGGCTGGGATTTTGTTTGGACCTATTCTGTTCATCATCCCTTGTGTCTATTGGTTCTCAACCAGAGTTCAGCGCAAATACCGCAAACAACGAGAGTCGACAGGAGATATCCATGCCGTTCTGGAAAACTTGATTTCCGGTATTTCTGTCGTGCAGGCTTACAACGCCCAGACTTGGGAATCTGAGCGTGTAGCCCGTGAATCCGGGAATTATCGTGACCAAGCCATGGGTGCTAGCCGTGATCGAAACCGGTTTTTGCCGATGATTTATGTCATCGCAGGAATCGCTTTTGGTCTTCTTGTCACCGCAGGTGGATGGTTGGCTGGTGAGGGTGAAATCTCGACCGGTGAACTGGTTACATTCCTGTTAATCAGCACTCGAATGACCATGCCGATGTTTATTTTTGGTATCCTCATCAATCAGATTCAACGCGGCGAAGCAGCAGCAAAGCGCGTCTTTGCAACCATTGACCTCGAGCCTACAATTTTCGACCAACCGGATGCAATCGAATTGAATACGCCGATTACCTCTGTAGAATTCCGTGATGTTCATTTCACCTACCCTGGAACCTCCATCAAAGTGTTGAGTGGCATTTCGTTCAAGGCAGAAGGTGGAGATTTCCTTGGTGTTATGGGTCACACAGGTGCTGGAAAGACCACCATTCTCAAACTCCTAATGCGATACTATGTGCCTGACAGCGGCGATGTACTCATCAACGGGCAATCGCTCAACAATTTCACACTGCATTCCGTTCGTGATAAAATCGGATTTGTCAGTCAGGAGCCGTTCTTGTTTTATGGCACGGTAAGTGATAACGTGAGGTACAACCAAGAATCCACAGATGAGGAATTGAACACCGCACTGAAACTCGCAGGTGCGTGGGACTTCATTCAAGAATTGGAGGGCGGTTTGGATACAATGGTCGGTGACCGTGGTGCTAAACTCAGTGGCGGTCAACGTGCTCGTGTATCGTTAGCTCGTGCACTTCTCAAGCAACCAAGTTTGTTGATTTTGGACGAAGCCTCCAGCGCTCTTGATGCAGAGACTGAACGTAGAATACAAGAAAATCTCCTCGCCAGCGGCAGCGATCGAGCAACCATTGCTGTTGCTCACCGTTTGAGCACAATTCGAAACGCCAACGAGATACTTGCCATGGTTGATGGCGCAGTGGTCGAGCGTGGTTTGCACGATGAGTTGGTCGAAGCAGACGGCGTTTATGCCAGTCAATGGGCCATTCAAACGGGTGACATGGCTGGACTTCCAGATGCTGATGAGTGAGTCACAAGCGTTCTTGGATTGGCCGCAGGACTGCTGATGCGGAGGCTGAAGTCTTCTCTTGCTGCATGAATCGATCGCCCAGAATGATTCCCATCGAGATTAATACGAACAACGGGATTCCAATGACCAGTGACCATATCGCCATCGATAAATTGTAAATGAAGTAACTCTCCATGATTTCAGAGATGGCAATAATTGCAATAAACAGGAGCACACGCAAGGTGACGAGGCTGAAACGAATAAGCGACCAAATTTCATCTTCATCCGTGACATCATCTGGCTTGTCAAGTTCAGCAAACCGTTGTTGAAACCGACTCGCCATGAACGGCCTTGCCCTTCACCATGACTAATGCTTTACCCTCATCACTCGAATGAGGCGTGTATTTCTCTTCTGTGAGTCTCAAGCCGTCCGGATTCGGTCATCAATCTGAGCGCCTTCTCCGGCTCTTCCACCGGTGCGTCGAATCTCTCTCCATGCCTTGATGACACCTTGTCCGTATGCCCATTGAGCGAGGAAGACAAACAGTGGTGCTAGGAACACCGTTCCAATCGAGCGATGCGGTGAAGTTCCTATTGCTGCACCAAGCCAACTGATTCCAATGTAGGTGCACACAAGCCCAAGTGGTATGTGGAACGCAACCCGTGAGAAATCCCATTCTCCGGAGAGTGAGAACCAAAGGTCTGCATCCGCTCCACCGGTAAGGCCACCGTAGAGCATAGCAAGCAACGCCGTCACCACAATGATGGGGAAGAAACCAATCGCGGTGTGCGACCATGCAGAGATTTCAGGCCAGCGCTTGTTCGCTACCATTCGAGTGTATCCGTAGTTTCGCATCTGCTTCATGTACGGCTTGAACGGACGTCGGCGACGGTGCGGCATGACATTGGATGGGTCGATGAACAACTTGTGTCCAGCTCGCTGTATTTTCGCATCCAAAACCACATCCTCAGCGCCGATACAACCCGGTTCGAAGAAATCAACTTCTCGTAGGTTTGCCATTCGGTGGGCACAGTTCACACCAGGATTGTGAGTGATGGGGACAAGTTCGCCTTTGGGCTGAGCGCCGTAGCGAGTGCCGGCTGTCATGAACTTGGTACAGAACGCAACATCAGCACACTTTGCACCAAATGGGTCATCGTCAGGGGCGAAGTTTGGTCCGCCAACAGCACCAACTTCGGGGTTGTCGAACCAGCGAACAAGTTTCTCGACCCAATCGAGAGGTGGTACAGTGTCATCATCGGTGAACAAGACCAAGTCATGGTCCATTTGCCTTAGAGCATAATTGCAGGCATCAGCACGGTTACGAGACGGGTCTTCAATCCATGTGGCGCCGTATTTTCCACACACGTCTTTCGTGTGGTCTTTTGATTTTGAGTCGGAAATTACGACTTCGAAATCGGAATAGGTTTGCTTGGCGAGTCTTCCAAGTACGATGTCAAGTTCATCGGCATTGTTGATGGTCGGTATCAACACGGCGATTTTGAACGCTTTGCCGTCTTCTTTGAGCAGCGGTGTCACGGAGCCTGATGCTTCGCCCATGTCCATTGGAGTTGGGCCGCCCATATCAAGTCAAGGGAGGCCTTGATACAAACAAGCGAATTGCATGTGCGCGGAAAACCAATATTTTCCAAAATACCGCGCCGGACGGGGTGCTTTTTACGCATCCGATATGTTAAGTTCATAAGCCGTCGAAGGAGGAGACTAATTGGAGAGGGGTGTATCTCATGTTGAACGTCACGGCCCGACAGGACTTGATGAGCAAAATTATCGAAACGCTAAGTGTAGTAGTAGAAGATGCAAGGTTTGATTTCGGCGAAAATGGACTACAAGTCCGTGTCGTTGACCCATCACACGTTGCAATGATCCAAATGGACATCGACGCTGCTGCCTTTGACACCTGGGAACTTGATACAACAAGCCTAGGTCTCGAGATTCGAAAAATCAAGGAATTGGTAAGTTTGGGAGGTCCAACTGATCTCATCGAAATGGCCTATGGTGACGAAACCGGTGTCTTGACCGTTAACTTGGGCAAGATTGACCGTAACATCCGTCCTTTGGATAACTCGACCATGACGCCTCCAACCCTTCCGGCATTGGAATTGCCGTGCAAAGTAACCATCTCGGGTGCTGATTTCACACAAGCATTGCGTGCAGCTCGTCAAGTTGGAGACCTCGTCAATTTCAGTATCGATGAAAATTCTTTCACCGTCCACGTGCAAGGTTCGACCGACTCAGTGACTGTTGCTTTCGACAAAGAGGAACTGCAACACATCGAATGTGATGCGCCTGCTCGAAGCCAATACTCTCTCACTTACCTTGTTCCGTTGTCGAAGATCTTCGGTAACCTGCAATCTGTAGAAATTGGCTTTGGAGAGAACTATCCTCTTTCGATGTCCTTTAGTTTCCACGATGGTGCGGCTGAAATCCAGTATTTCCTCGCTCCACGTGTTGAAAACGACATGTGATTCCAACTCAAGTTGGTTCAACAACGACAGTTGGCCTAGACTGCTCAATTTCTGTTCGACTTGAGTTCATTGAATGAACTGGCCGTAAGGCTCAGTACTCTCGCCAACCGTGACCGCAGTTCTTGCAGGTCAACATTCGAGTTTCTGGTTCATCAGAAGAGCGAGTTTGTTCAAGGTAAGAGAATACTTCAATTCCATCGCACTTGGGACACATGTAAGTTCCAGTTGTGAGGACGCCGTGGAGTTTGTCGGAATCCTTGATGACTTCATAGACTCGACTCTTTGATTCGGTTTTGGAAGTCGCTTTGGAAAGGTCGACATCTTTTCCATCAGTGCCTTTAATCACGACGTTTGCTGGACCATTGTATCCGCATTTGTAGTTCGTACATGAGATGTCACCGCTCGGGTTAGGGAAGGATAAGGTTCCACATTGGGGGCAAAACATAGCAAGACGGCATATCAAGGGCTACTTAGGTTTGTCGGAACTTCAATCTCTACTTTTATGCGTTTTTAAAGAATATTCGGATGCTGAATCCGCACAGATACACAGAGGGAAGGGTGAATAGATGGTGCCCAATCGGAGAATCATGTGGCTTTGGTATGACTGGCGTGCAGCAGCGATTGCGGATGACCATGGCTCAATTCTTGACGATGAGCAATGGGACGGTTTTCACGACCAAAGAACCATTGTCGAACGGCTTGAATGCATTGCTGCAGGTGGACTTACCCCAGAAGCCATGCTTCTTCTCGAACGGTTTCCAGAAGCAAAACCTCGTGTACACGGCGAGCCTGACCTACCTGATGCAGACTGGCCATTGCCTGATGAAGAGGCACAAGAAGCAGCCGATCAAGCAGCAATAGCGATGGCCACCATGGGTGTTGCACAAGCTGCAGGTGACCCTGACCGGCGTCTTGAGCATTTGATGAGAGCCAGCGATGAAATGCGCAGTACCTTCATCACAATGGAAGCACGTCTTGTCGAATGGGTTGGACTCTTTTTGCCAGAGGCTCGCTTTGGGCAAGACCGCTCTTCGCTCGGAAAAACAGTTTCTCAGGCTGAATCTCTTGAACACCTTTCTCAAATCCTTGGCGTCTCACTTCCTCCGGTTGGACCCGACAAACCAGAATGGAAGGCACTCAAAGAATGGGGCCAAAGTGTATCTGTTTTTCGCGGTCAACTCGACCGACTGGAAAACGGTATTCGCCATCTCTCTGAACAACATCTTCCGTCGCTCTCGGCGTTGCTCGGTCCTTTACTCGCTGCCCGATTATGTGTTGAGGCCCACGGCAGAATGCGACTAGCTCGCTTGCCTGCTGGAACCGTTCAGGTTTTGGGTGCTGAAAAGGCGTTCTTCAACCACTTGAAAACTGGAGCACCTCCGCCAAAACACGGCCACATCTTCATGCATCCATGGATCTCCCGCTCCCCTCGCTGGGTTCGAGGAAAAATCTCTCGAACCGTGGCTGCTAAAGCAAGCATTGCTGCTAAGATTGATGCCTTTGAAGGTGAGCCTTGGGGCGAAGAGGAAATGAGAGAACTTGAACAAAAAGTTGAGGATATTCGTGAAGCGTTTCCATCTCCACCTTCACGCCGAGGTTGAGGTGATTTCATGGGACGATACAACAACCGCCGCAGGACCATGCTTTCATGGGCCGTAATGAAAGACGGACGAGCACTGTGGACAATGAATGCAGTTCCGAAGCGGGCTGTTTACGGTGAATCGCTGCGTTCGTTTTCAGGAACGGAGTTCCGCCGTTGGGACCCGTCCCGTTCGAAACTTGGTGCCGCCATCATGCGCACCCGCCGCGACCCTTCGTGGCTGCTTCCAGAAGAAGGCACGGATGTGCTTTACCTCGGCGCAGGTCACGGTACATCCATCAGCCATCTGCACGACCATCTGTGCGGTCAACACAACGATTTGAAAGGTCGATTAGTTGCTGTAGACCTTGCACCTCGGTGTCTCAGAGAATTGACTCACATGGCCAAGAGTCGACCTGGATTGGTGCCCGTTCTTGGCGATGCTCGAAAGCATGCTGCATGGGGTGTTCTTCTACCACGAAAAGTCGATTGGTTGTTCCAGGATGTTGCTCAAGCAGGTCAAGTGGATATTTTCATCGCTGCTTGCCGCCGATTCCTCAACCGTGACGGTACCGGCCTTCTCTCACTGAAAGCTGCGAGCGAACGCTGGACTGGGGAAGGAGAAGAGGCTCTGTTTGATGCAGTCGAGTACAAACTTGCGACCTCCGGATTTGAAGTCGAAGAACGGATTGAATTAACCGGTTACGAGGATAACCACGTACTTTTTGCTGTCCGCAAGATGGAGTGATACGATGCCAGAACTGCCGGAGGTCGAAACGGTCCGAACCGGATTAGAGCAAGCATGGGTCGGCCGTGTTTTGACTGAAGTTCATCTTCGAAGAGACGGATTGCGATTTCCGTTCCCAAAAGACATGGTTCAGCAATTGACCGGCAAGAAGATTGAGGCAGTTCGTCGACGAGCGAAGTACCTCCTCATCGATACCACTGATGGGCTTGTCTTTCTCTCACACCTTGGAATGTCGGGTCGCTACACGTTGATCACGCCGTCAGAAGTCCCTCGTTATTCCGAAATTCAAAGCAGTCCAAATCATTCAAAGTTTGGCGATTTAACCGGCTATGAGGGCCGACACGATCACATGGAGTTCCGATTTGATGACGGCTCAGTTGCCGTTTACACCGACCCTCGACGCTTCGGAATCGCTGATGTTTTTCCTCGGGCTGAAGAACAGATTCAGCCGTTGCTCGAGCACCTTGGTCCAGAACCACTTGAACAGTGGACTGCAGAAGACGCAGCCCGTCGCTGTCAGGGCAAACGCTCGCCAATCAAGACCACTTTACTTGACCAACGTTTTGTCGTTGGAGTTGGCAACATTTACGCCTGTGAAGCATTGCACCGTTCTAACATTTCTCCAACTCGACCAACCAACAAACTGGTTCGCAAGGACGGTCGTCCTACCAAAGCCCTCATCTTGCTGGTGGAGCAAGTGAAAGAAGTTCTCAATGCAGCCATCGAGGTTGGTGGCTCAACGCTCAACGATTTCGCAGCCGTCGACGGTACTCTTGGCTACTTTGGACATCATTTCCAAGTCTATGACCGCGAGGATGGACCTTGCCTCAAAGAGGGTTGCAACGGCACGATTGAACGTATTGTACAAAGCAACCGATCGACGTTCCTCTGTCCTCGCTGCCAGAAATAATTAGATTAGGCTGTAGACAACACTTGCGGCGAAAAACCACAGAGCAAGAGCCGTGGCCTTGTAGACAAATTCACCTTTTTGACGTAAATACTCCAGTGCTGGTGTGCCGGTAAGGACCAAGGCAACGATGAGGTACCACAACGTATCGATGGTCATTCCAAGCATGCCGATGGCAAGTTTCGTTCCAATGCCCATGCCGGGCTTCAATACTTGCGCTAACACGGCAACGAGGAACAACGCAATCTTAGGATTGAAGAAGGCGATTGCGAATCCTTCGGCAAATCCTTGGCGTTGATGTTGTCCAGCAGTTGCTTCGATTTCTTGAAGGGCATCCATCTCTGCAGTCCACATTTTGAACCCGTACCAAATCAGAAGGAAAACGCCAATGATTTGCAGGACAAAGAATACATCAGGGGAGTTTTCAAGCAGCAAGATCAGTCCAAATACAGCACTGCCTGCATAGATCCCGAAGCCGATTCCGTGCCCGATAGCACATGCGACACCTTGGCGTCTACCACCGATGAGTGTGTTACGGAGGATGACAATAAGACTCGGTCCTGGCGATGTAGCACCGAGAACAAAAAAGACGCCGGCAGCAAGGATTGCTTCCCATGCCAGTTGCTCCATGAGTGGGCGTGCCGTCTCGCCATCATCAACGCTTCTCAAGAAAGGCCTTCACCTCTCTGCTTTGGAGGTTGACATGCGGTTAGCAGAGAGGCGAGGCGTGAGTTGTTTAGAGTCCGTAGAAGAGAACTGTGGATGGGCGGTTGGCAGAAAGCCGCTCTTCGGTCTCTCTGGAACTTTTGAGGAAATCTCGGTGGAGTCTCTGTTGTTTCATCACGAGGGCAAATGCCGTTCGCAGGGTTTCCATGGTCGAAGGATTGGTGTTGACTGAGGTTTCGTCTTCCATGTTGTAAAAATCATCATACTCCCTCTTTAAGGTTCGCTTACCTGCATCATACATTCTCATTGCCCCGTTTTCCGGAAATTAAGAGGCATTTTTCGCTTTTTCGGAATTGTTTTTCCGTTTTTCATCATGCTCATGCACGGAATCAAGAACTTATTTTTCTTCTTCCGTCCTTTTTGTTCGGTTTATCGGGGAGTTGGGCATGGCGCTTACCTGCACGGTTCGAACCGCTCCGGGTATGAATCCTAAACCCAGTTGGGCCAGGCAGATGGGGAGGGAATCGTTCGCTTTCAGTTCCAGGGCCAAGCCGTATTCGCTTTCCTTTGTGCACCCAGTCTGCTCGTTCTTCCACACTTTCAATCAGTGAGTCATCGGTGTATTTTGCTCGCCTTTCAAGATGGGAGAATGAATGATCATTTGGCGACAAGACGACACCTGCCATACGTAGACGGTGACGTGCTTTCTTTTCCGTCATGTGCTCTTTTCGGTGGCTTGCCTGCAAAACGCCCAAACCGTAGTGTTCAGCTACCCAAGCCTCTTTTCTCCCGTCGGTTTGTCGCCAATACTTCTTTTTTCTCTGACGGCCAAGTTGCGAATTGAACGATTCAAACCATCGTTCAGAACGGATGGTAGGTTGTTTGATGACGTTTAATGAGGTCACATCAAACGCAGCAAGTCCTGGTGAGACGTGGTTGTATGCTCCGATATCCATGCCAACCCATGCGGGCCTTCCGTCATTGAGTTGAAACTTTGAGAAGGCAACTTGACCCGCATTTTTTCCAACTTTCGTTGTCGTCGAGTGGCCGAACAGGACCATTCGTTCTGGGTCAACCGGCTTATCGTGCTGAAACCATCGTTTCCTTATCCAAAGCAATTCCTTTTCACCTTGTGAATCCAAGGGCATCCGTGGATCATATCCTGCATGCACAAGCCGAACCTCGTCCAGTACGATTTGCGTTGGAAGCGAGTCCATCCACATTGCGTCTTCGAAGAAATTGGATTTCGCTTGCCACAGATCTCCTTTGGCTCGAACAATGTATGAGCCCCATGTTGACTTTCCACCTCGCCGCATCCACGGTTGCCACAATTCGATTTCACCGTTTTCCGTGATGCTGCGCAATGCCATTTGCTCATGATTTCCTTTAATGCAGACGATTCGCTCATCGGTTCGAAGCATTTGGATGAGGCCAGCTGAATCTGGCCCCCTGTCAATCATGTCACCTAAGCATACTACCCGGTCCTCCTTGGTTAACTGCAGTCGGTGTATGAGTGCTCGAAAGGTGGCGAAGTGTCCGTGAATGTCGCCGATTGCAAAGATACGATGTCCGGCATCGAGACGTGCTTGCAAATCTGCTTCAAGACTCGGGTCTCGACATGAAGGGCCAAGGGGGATATCCAATCCACAACTCATTTTTCCACCGGGGGGTGTTTCCCCGAGTTGACCATTCTGCTGTCGTTATATTATCTTCGCATTCCAACCGATGTTTTGAGGGCGTTTTGTCGACCTTTTGGAGAAATTCCGGCGAAGAAATTGGCTCCGGAGAGCAGACGTCACCAGAGTGTTATTTTTCCTTCTAAGTATGACACGCGCATACACGGGTAAAGATGTGTTTCCGCGCATGTGCGTCTTACCTAGTTTTCCGGAAAACCTCACTTTGACCGAAAGACTTATCCGGTAAACCCCCCTTGGAGTAAACAATCCGGAACAGGTGAAGAACATGAGGGACTCAGAATTCGACAATCAAAATACGTTGAAGCGAGCCCTCTGTCATCGCAGTTAGTGCGACTGATCTGGGCTTGAGCAGCGTTGCTGCATGTACGTCAAACGTTTGTGCAACCGCTGTTGCTTTAGAAACAGCATGGAGGTATGGTGTAGTGGATAGCATCAGGGATTTCGAATCCCTGGACCCCGGTTCGAATCCGGGTACCTCCGCCTGTTTCTCTCAGAGGGGCATGGTGTAACGGATAGCATTGGAGATTGCGATTCTTCAGACCCGGGTTCGACTCCCGGTGCCCCTGCCATTCGCAACCATGGAGATGGTATACTCAAAACAAGGAAGTGAAAAAATGAACAAAAAAACCAACCAAAACCAGAACGAACACGGATGGGACGGCAACGTCCATCCTGAGATTGAGGCCATCGACCATGATGCAAACCTTGAGCCGATGGAGCAGCTGATGAAGATTTTCTCAGCCTATAACCATCAGCACAGGAAAGATGGAACTGCATGGAAGGTATGGCCGGATTGGGAACTTGTGCTTACTTCGATGAACGATGCATTGCACTTTGAAGATGCGGAAAGAGATACGCCTGAAATCTGTGCTGAAAGACAACACTGGCTCAATTTCATTGAGTTTATTCATGCGTCAGATGCAATTACTATTGACGGTTATACAGCAATTATTGAAGGGAAGTATGGGCATCAGTTCACCTTTGACATATGCCTCGAGTACGAGTATTGGGTCTCGCCTAGAAGTCTCGTTGAGCATTATCAAAAAACCAATGCAGCAAGAACTGGACAGCTTGGGCCGCCATGGAAGAGAAACACATTGTTGTTTTTCTCAAGGCATGAAATTGAACACTCGCTTGAGGCGTATTGGCAATGTCCTGAACACGTACCCAATTTTGGCGGACAGTGGACAAGATACACGCACGGTAACAGATTTTGCATTGAGAGACAAGAAGGTGAAACCTTCCCTATTGCACTGCAAACTCTCATGCAACTTTGCATCGATGATACTGATATCTGGAGAATGATGTTTGAACAAGATCTTGCAGATATCGAGCACCATGAATTCATGGAAAGAGAATGGCCAGGCGGAAGACCTGACCAAGACTGGGAGTACCAATGAGGTGAGAATATGAAAAAGAAAAACAATGAAAATATAGACATAAATACGATAATGGCGATGTTTGTTGCTTACATGCAACAACAGATGGATTACACGGAAATGAAGATGGACGCCATGACTGAATGGCAAACCGAGGACTGTGGTTGCAGCGGTTGTGAAAAAAGAACTGTTGCAGTCCCAGAAGATGCTCAGTATTCCTTCGATGATGAGTTCTCAAAGGAGTGGTTGTAATGTTCGCATGGAAACCAAATGCGAACGCCCCATTGTGGGATGCTTCTGACCCTGGCGAGGCTGAAGGTCCGTATTTCTCAGACACCATCATTGAGCATGTCAAGCAGGTCGGTCCTTCGTGTGTAGCAACCACGTTGGCGATGATTGCAAGAACGACAGGAGCAGATGTGAGTCCAGACGATTTCAAGAAAATCACCAACTCACAATCGCCACACTCATGGTCAAATGCGCTCAAACCCTACGGAATGCAAT
>Ga0208950_1000055_pt1 | contig 65665 bp, 60 predicted proteins | sample AOAMet_54_BLW_10_2_FD_188234 | JGI IMG/M metagenome (GOLD analysis project Ga0208950, IMG submission 188234) | Ammonia-oxidizing marine microbial communities from Monterey Bay, California, USA - CAN11_54_BLW_10 (SPAdes) | ecosystem: Environmental > Aquatic > Marine > Intertidal zone | place...
AATTAAAGGCAACATTTCTTGCAGATATTTCCACCCGTCTTTTTGGCTTAAACCAGGGCGTAGCCTATCAAATTCGCGTTGATAAGCCCCCGATCCCAGCCCCAGATCCATCCGCCCATCGCTCAACAGATCCACCAAAGCCGCTTCGCCTGCCAGTTTGATCGGATGCCAATAAGAGGCATTGGCCACACCGCATCCAAGGCGGATATTTTTGGTGTGATCTGCCCACCAGGTCATCATATGAAACGGGTTTGGCGCAATCGTCATTTCCAACGCATGGTGTTCGGCAGCCCAAGCAATCTCAAAACCGGCCTCATCTGCCATTTGCACCATTTCAAGCGTGTGATCACGCACCTCTTTCATATCCACAGAGGGTTCGCTTCGTTCTAAATTTATGGCAATATGAAATTTCATTTTCGTCCCTTTCAAATTAACGAGATACGAACTGGCTGCCCAACGGCTCTGAAGACATGTTCATCCACACAGTTTTCGGGCGCGTGTAATCATAAACGGCTTGAAAGCCGCTTTCGCGGCCATAGCCAGAGTTTTTCATTCCACCAAACTCAGCAATGGGAGAGACTGCCCGATAGGTATTCACCCAAACGATGCCCGCCCTTACTGATTTTGACATCCGCAGCGCCCGCGCTCCGTCTTTGGTAAAAATCCCCGCTGCAAGGCCATGCACCGTATCATTGGCCAAAGCCAAGGCTTCGCTTTCTGTTCTAAACCGCAGCACGCTTAAAACCGGGCCAAATAATTCAGTATCAACTATGTGAAGGTTTGGGGAGGGGCAGTCGATAATCGTTGGCTCATAATACAAATCCGAACCGGCATTTACCCGTTTTCCACCGCTTAGAATCTGGCCGCCTTCCTCGACAGCGCGCGCGACCTCGCGTTCGATGTTTTCGAGTTGCCCATAGGTACATAAAGGCCCCATCTCGGTTTCGCCAGCCATAGGATCGCCAATCGTGACGGCCTGCGCAATCTTCACCATCCGCTTTAAAAATTCATCCGCAATATCTTCATGCACAAGCAACCGCGAACCCGCCACGCAGCTTTGCCCAGACGCCCCAAATATACCCGCGACTGATCCGTTTACAGCGCTTTCAATATCCGCATCTTCAAATACGATAAACGGAGATTTCCCCCCCAATTCCAAACTGAGTTCGGCGAAATTTTCTGTTGTATTTTGGATTACGTGACGGGCCGAGCCTGGCCCTCCGGTGAATGAAACGCGCGCCACCATCGGATGCGAGGTAAGCACCTTCCCACAAGGATCACCATGCCCCGTCACGATGTTGACCACCCCATCGGGAATGCCTGCTTGCGCAATCAAATTTCCAAACTCTAACAGCGCCGCAGGTGCATGTTCCGAGGCCTTCATAACAACGGTGTTTCCCGCCGCAAGTGCTGGTCCAATTTTCACCGCTGCCAAAAATAACTGGCTGTTCCACGGCACAACCGCGGCAATCACCCCCAAGGGCTCACGATTGGTAAAAACAAACATATCCGGTTTATCAATCGGAAGCGTTTCGCCATGAATTTTATCAGCCGCTCCAGCGAAAAAATGATAAAATTCGCTGATATATTTTGCCTGCCACCGCGTTTCTGCAAATAATTTCCCAGTATCACGCGTTTCGATTTCTCCCAGCGTCTCAGACTGCGCGGCAAGTAAATCTGCCAAGCGGCGCAAACAATGGCCGCGTTGGGTTGCGTTCATCTGAGCCCACGGCCCTTCACGAAAAGCCCTATCTGCAGCGCGCACAGCGCAATCCACATCTTCGGCCGTGGCCTCTGGAATTTCCGCCCATTCTTCACCTGTCGCAGGATTAATACTGGTGAATGTTCCGCCATCGCGGGCCTCTACCCATGCGCCATCGATCAACATCTTATAAGGTTTCATTCTGCTCTCCTTTGCACCGCGAGGGACCCGTAGGCTTGATAGGGCGCGGCGCCGTAAACACCGGGGCCTGCTTTATTGCCCACTCCCGTTTGAATTAAACATAGATCTTCAAAATAACGCTCTTTGCGCCATATCGCGAACTGATAGAAGCCAAAAAAAACCTGGTAGATGGCTTCAAGCACCGTGCCAAACGCACCGATCAGCAGCATCCGCGGGCACCCCAAAAGATATCTGAAACGGACAAAATATGAGGGGCGGGCCGGCCGCATTGCACGTGCAAACCCAGTTTCAAATTAAACTGCATCCAAGCCCCTAAACGCCGCATAATCGCTATCCTTACTGAAATCTAAGAAGTGTCGCAGGCGATCATGACACAAAGTTTAAATTCTTAAAAATGAAATATTTTGCTAATTAAGTGCAAATAATTTGAATTTAAGGCGTTAAAAAGCCCCTCAAACAGCATTGAAAGGCGTTAAATTCCGAAACCAACAGCGCACCACCTTGCCCCAAGTATGAGCCCCTAGAAAAACAAAGTCGATCACCCCGCATTGATAAAGGCATTGTGAGATCAGTCATGGATTAAACGGTTAGAATGCCCACCAAGTATGGGACACAGATTCACCTCTCAAAACGGCAAAATAGAAAATTGGTTTCAACTCTTTGATCAGTCAAAATGATAGATCGTAGAAAAATGAATACGTAAATCAGGATTTCCCCACCCGACACTTTGAAAGTGTTTCCATCATACGACCTTCCACAAGTTACCCAAATTATGCGAGCCATAAAAATTTTTTGCGGGTTTTTATCCAACCCCGCGACAAAACACGAAGCTTATGCAATGCAGCTCGCCCGCTCTGCTCACCGCAAAGGCCGCAAAGTGAAAGACTGAATACACCTCAGCGACAGGCCAACCTCTGCGCTGGTTGGAAACATCCACAAAATCGCCAAAAGCGGAGCTGAAATATAGCGTATTTTGTTAAAAATAGAATTTTAGGACGATCGTACACCTGAGCCCTCTACCTACGGATCTAGAACATTTCTGCGAGGGTAAAATCGTTGCAAAACATATAAATTCACAAAAGCCGCTACTCAGTCTCATCCTCATACTGGGTAGCGCACTTGATCCGATAAGCTAATCCACGCCCCAAAAACTGACCTTCAAAGAAACTGGCGGCGCATGCACGAAAAACTAAGGCCATTCACGCTGCTAGATACAATAAGGCAAAAACAAGAATATTATCCCTGACTCTGGGACGTGCCGTTAAGAAACAAAGCTTTTTTATTTTGTGACTTTAGCCCCGCCCTTTCCAGGGCACCATAACGCGTTCGACCCAGCGCATAAGCATGTCTATGCCAAAGCCAATGATCCCAATCAGGATAATGCCCAGGATAACAATATCCGTCTGCTGGAATTTTGACGCAACCATAATCATCATGCCTGCGCCTTTTTCCGCTGCCACAAGTTCAGCGGCAACCACCGTGCCCCAACACACGCCCATGGCTACTCGCGCCCCGGTAAAAATTTCTGGCAAGCTATTGGGGAATACGACAAAGCGCATTATCTGCCATCTGCTTGCGCCCAATGAATAAGCAGCGTGCACTTTTGAAATTTTAACTCCAGACACGCCTGCACGCGCGGCGATGGCCATAATCCAAAGTGCAGCGAGGAATAACAAAATCACTTTGCCAACTTCCCCAATACCCGCCCAAATAATCACCAACGGGATCAGAGCAAGCGGCGGGACCGGCCTCATAAATTCAACAATCGGATCAAACCAGCCACGAAACCAATCGGACAAGCCCATGGCGTAGCCCAAAGGTATACCCACCATCGCGCCAATAAAAAACCCGACCACAACTCGAAATAGCGAAAAACCCAAATGTTCAAGCAAAGGAAAGTTCTTGAAGCCTTGGGTCGATATTTCTATCAGCCGCCCCCAGACGGCTTCGGGCGCCGGCAACCATATAGGCTCCATCTGCCAACCTTTTCGAGGCTCAACATTCAAAGTGCCTTTTGGCGTTAAAGCAATACGAAGATTCTCTAAATAAACCGCGACGCCCTGCTCAATCGGCTTACCATTAATGGCAACAATCTTAGCTCCCATTTTGCGGTTTTCTTCGTCATTTTTATCCCATTTCAGTAATTTCGTGCGATAAGCTTTGACGGCCATGACATCATTTTTGGCGAAACCATCACCCAATTCTAGGTTTGGGAGGATTATATCTTCACCGATGCCATGGACAATAAGTTTCACTCTCGCTTCATCGCGCAGACCATCACCGGTTTCAGCCGTGTAAGTGAATTCAGCATTTCCCCGAAAAGGGCCGGGTGCATGCAGAAACGACGGTAAAATTTTTGATCCGGTGAAGGCCCCCCATAAAATCAAAACCAACAGAACAGAAACAACAGAAGCTGCAAAATTTGAATTTACCGCACTTTCATCTCCAAAGGTCACGGTTTTCAATGAACCAAAATCTTGCTTGGGTGTAAGAAGTTTCTTTACCAGCCGCGACACAAAAAGGGTTAACAGGATTAAGCCAATATAACCGGCGATATAGGGCATAGCCGCCGCTAGAATGACCAGGATCGAAAGTAATTCTTCGGAAAGCTTGACCAATAACTCCATCAAACCGTTGCCTCCGAACGTCCCATAATTTCTTCTTCCATATTCCAGATCATTTCCAAAATCTCTTCGCGCCGATTGGCATATTCGACGTGTTTTTTAATATCACGAAGGTCGGCATCAACGCCTAGATCAGCAAAAGGAAGACGATATTCACGATGAATACGGCCCGGGCGCGGAGCCATCACCAAAAGGCGCTCGCCCAGCAGCAAAGCTTCCTCTACAGAATGCGTAATCAAAATAATTGTTTTGCCGGTTTCCTTCCATAGCTTCAAAACTAACGACTGCATCTTTTCGCGAGTAAGCGCATCAAGTGCGCCTAATGGCTCGTCCATTAAAATTACATCTGGATCATTGGCGAGGCATCGGGCTAATGCAACACGCTGCTGCATGCCCCCAGAAAGCTCATATACTGCTTTATCTTTAAAATCCCGCAGCCCAACCACATCAAGCAAATGATCCACTTTTTCGCGCGATTGTGCGGTGCTTATTCCTTTCATCCGTGGACCAAAGCCCACGTTTTCTCTTACGTTCATCCACTCAAACAAAGCACCCTGTTGAAACACCATGCCACGTTCGGCATTGGGGCCAGTTACCTTTTCGCCATTTAATAGAATTTCACCCTGCGTTGGCGCGAGAAATCCGGCAACAATGTTTAATAATGTAGTTTTACCACATCCAGAGGGCCCCAAAACAGACATCAATTCACCTGCTTTCAAGTCGAGGGTGACATCCTTCAAAGCTTGCACGCACTCACCGTTTGGCAAATCAAAGCGCATTGAAATATTTTGGATGGACAGTCCAGACATGGCCACTTTTCTCTTCCTACTTTTGATGGAGACGATTGCAAATAAACCACAACATCAGTTGCATTCTGCGGGCCGGCGCACCGGCCCGCAGCTGTTTAATTACATTCCGTTTGCTGTTTCCAACGGACCAACATTCACGTTGTCAGCATAGCTACCCAATGCTGAATCGATACTTCCAGCTGTCACAAAGACGTCTGCAACACCCTTCATAAATTCCTGTGCGCCACCACCGAGCCATGTTGACGACAATTGGCTGTCGACAGTTGGGAATACAAATGTCGCCATTGTATCTGCTGTTGCCGCCTCATCCATACCAGCGTCTTTCGCAATGGCAGGAAGCATCATGGCATGGTTGGAAGAATCCGCCCACATCGCGTTTGCATCGGCGGTCACCTTGAGAAATTTGGCAACTAGATCGCTGTTTTCCGCTACCCAGCCTGCTGGACCAGAAGTGACGTCAAAAACCAAAATACCTAGTTCAGTTTTTTCAGCACCCGTAAGCAGAATGTTTCCGTGCTCTTTCGCGCGGCGTAACGAACCACCCCAACCGCAGAACATATCCACAGCGCCTTGCGCGATTGCAGCAGCGCCATCTGGTGGATCCATGTCCACTATTTCCATGCTGCCAACGTCAACACCAAAATGGTCCATTTGCTTCAAGAAACCATAATGCGCTGCTGTACCCAAAGGCACGGCCACTTTTTTACCGGCCAACTCTTCAGTGCTGCTTTTGTCAATTTCAAGATCGCTTCTGACGACGCAGTTATCGTTGTCAGCGTAGCTAACAGCTACATCTAAGATTTGAAGATCTTGGCCAGCCGAGGTTGCAACCACAAAAGGCGGAACACCCTGGCTTACTGATAAGTGAACATCACCCGAGGCCATAGCTGCGGACATTTTCACACCAGAATCAAAGCTCACCCAGTTGACCTTTACACCTAACTCTTCGTCATAAGTTCCCATTTGTTTTGCATACTCAAATGGCATTGGCCACTCTAGAAAATATGCTACCGTCATTTCCTGATGCCCACCGGCCAAGACTGTCTGCGCACCGAGCGCGAGAGTCGCACCGGCAACCGCACCGATCAGTTTTGATTTATTCGACATTTATTTTCTCCCATTTTTTGCCTCAAAATTGAAGCTTCATTCTTCTGTCAAAAGAACAGAATGATTGTGCCCGCGAGCGTTGCGCAAGCTTAAATCGCAATCGAACAGATTACCAGTTTCCAATCAACGGTTATTTTGATGGTGAAGACCAAAAAATCTTCTTTTTGAGGATTAAGTTAAAATTATCGTAATCCATTTTTTTAAAATCTCTGCTTCTCACTCAATTTTCCAGAATAGAGCCCTAAAAATTGTTTGTTTTCACAAATCTTAAAGAGAACTAGACTTATCTTAAAGCATGCAAAGTTCCCGCTTTTTTAAAATTTTGCTTTCTTGACTGGAGGAATGGCGCCTACGCGCAGAATCACTCAAACATCAAAAACCCACAACCAAGCCCTCTAATTTGGCGAACCGATCTAATTTAAAATTGAAATTTTGTTTGAATAAAAGTAGCGACGTATCTGGCTGGTTCATCGCGACATGGATCTTGTGTAAACAGCAAGCCACCTGACCCAGATTATAACGCATCTTTATCATCATGCTGTTTGCATATTGAAACGCCGCTTAGGCGAAGCCCACGCTGCGTAAACGGCAAGCCGCTTTATCCGGTTTAATTTGCTCGATATCTATATAAATACCGCGCGCCAAAACTCTTAGCGGTGGCATCGGCAAAAACGGCAGTAACAGGCGGCCAAATTGCAGCCATGCGCATACCCCGCGCCTTGGACGCGAAAGGGATCGTATCTCAAGCTATCAATCCAAAAATTATCGTTTTAACGAAGCACCGCGCCGGGGTTCATAATATTGTTGGGATCAAGTGCCGATTTTATCGCCTTAAGCGCGCGACGCTTTACCGGACTGACATAAGCTTCAAGGTCTTGCGTTTTCAAGCGGCCAATCCCATGCTCAGCGCTAATCGAGCCACCAAATTCCACCGTGGCATCGTTTATCACCATGCGAATGCGTTCAGCCGCGTCTGGTTCTGCTTTTAGAAATGCGGCTTTCGTGACGCCTTGGGGTGGTAAAATATTGTGATGTATATTCCCATCGCCGATATGCCCATATGTGTTGACCCTCAGATCCGGATTAATCGCTTTTACCGCGGCGCATGTCGCGTGAATGAACGCTTCAACTTTGCTTATAGGAACCGATGTATCACTGCTTACAAACGCACCTGACAACCGGTTCGCCTCGGGTGTATTTTCGCGCAATCGCCACAGGGTGGCGCGCTGCGTATCAGATTGTGCAATCACCGCGTCTTGCACCAAACCCGTATCCAAACAATCGGCCACCGCGCCCAAAGCTTGTTCGATAATACCTTCGGCGCCGCCTGCCTCGATCAACACATACCAGCTGTAATCTTGCTTAAAGGGTTTTTTTAGATCTGAAAAACAACTGGCCACCAAATCTAAGCCGAAATCGCTCATCAATTCGAGCGCTGAAATACTTTCACGCAAATTGAGGCGTAACTTTTTATAAAGCGCAAGGGCAGCGGTAGGAGACGATACCGCGCAAAGCATAGTCACCGTTTCAGGGTCGAGTGGTGTGAGCTTGAATGTGGCCGCAGTTATCACGCCCAATGTCCCCTCACTTCCAATCAAAAGATGTTTAAGATCATACCCCGTATTGTCTTTATGCAAAGGGCTGAGATCGCTTAGAATAGAGCCGCAGGGCAACACGGCTTCTATCCCCAAACATAGATCTCGCGTGTTGCCATAGCGCACGACCTGTATCCCCCCTGCATTGGTAGCAAGATTCCCGCCAACACTACAGCTGCCCTTAGAAGCCATGCTGAGCGGAAATTGCAGCGCTTTCTCGTTAGCCGCAGCGTGCAGATGCGCCAATATACAGCCTGCTTGCACCGTCACAGTGCAGTCATCTTCAGAAACCTCACTGATGCTATTCATCCGTTCAAGCGATAGAATAAGCATATTTTCGGTTTCAATTGAAAGTTGGCCCGCCACCACACCCGTTCCGCCGCCATAGGGAATAAGGGCAATTTTTTCTCTATTACAGAGGCTTACAATCTCAGATACCTGCTGAGTTGACTCGGGCAACACCACCAAAAATGCCGCCCCGCAAAACCGCCCTCTCGGATCATCAAAATAACTGATAGCCTCAGCTCCAGCCTTCCATCCACCATGGCCCAGGATGGCTTTAATTTGATCCAAAACATCATCTGATGGCGCTGTAGAAAGGTTTGGCATAAATGCCTCCAAGATGACTGACAGGTTGCCTTACTGTCACCCTCAAAATATTATTTAGCAAATCAAATAAATTTCATTTTAAATAAAATTAAATTTTACAAGTCGGTTTAACCCTCCGACTCAGCGATCGTCAGTTTGATTTGCGCCAACAAGGGCTCAAGCAGTTTTAATTTTGAACAATCTGATCTCGTTAGGATACCAAGCGTACGTCGGGGCGCAGATGGTCCCAATGAAATTTTTCTTAATTGCTCAAAAGACGGATCAGGAACACAAATATTTGGGCCAATCGCGACCCCAAGACCATGTGCAACCATACTGGCAAGATTTTCCAAAGAGCCCATCTCCATCAAATCATGCACGCGAATGTTATTTTTCGCCAGCCAGTCTTCGGCCATCATCCCAACGGCTGCCTGCCGGGTATGGCGCAAATAAGGCATCCTTTCCAAGATGAGAAAAGGATCGTCTTCGACAACCTCTGGCGAGGCCAGCAAAACCAATTCTTCTTCATAAAATGGCAACCAATTAAGCCCGTTATGTATATGCCGAGGCTCGCTCATCACAGCCGCATCCAATGTCCCGCCTTCGATCTGCTCGAATAGAGAAGGTGAAAGCCCCGGCACCACGCGGATATGCAATTGTGGATAAAGCGTGATCAACCGTTTGATCGATTTGGGAATTAAGCCGGCCAAAGAGGATGGCACCGCGCCAACAGAAAGTTCTCCGATCGTGCGCGGATCACCCGTGAGATCATCTAAAATGGTATCATAGGCCAAAACGACCGCTTTGGCCTTGGGCACAAACGCTTTGCCCAATTGATTTAATTTGGGTGACTTTTCAGAACGGTCGAACAATCTGACTTGCAATGTTTCTTCAAGCCGCGTCATTTGTTGGCCGATCGCCGCATGCGTGACGCAAATAACATCTGCGGCAGCGCGAAAACTACCCTGTTCAGAAATGGCGATTAAAGTTTTAAAAAGGGCAATGGTCATCGGTCTTACGACACCTCTCAGGCCAAAATAGTCTCATAAATGCGCTTATAAAGAAACGCTTTACAAAAAGCCAAAAATTAATGACTGGCGGAAACGCAAATTTTAGGGAAACCTAGCATGGTTAGCACGGTATATGGCGTAAAATGACCATCAATGACACGCTCAAAAATGCATTAGCTTACGCTGGTCAGCGGATTTGCAAGCCTAGACTTTTAGAGCTGCCAGTTCAAAAAACCATGGCGCTTGCATCTAAACCTGTGTCTACTATCAAAGATATCACAAAATTACAGCAAATTCGGGAGAAACATTATGCTGAGACGTACTCTTCTTAAAACAACCGCTGCGGCGGCGCTTGCACTGACATTTGGTGTGCAAGCCCACGCGGAATTGAACGGACCCGTTAATTACATCATTCCTTTCGGACCCGGCGGCGAGTCGGATATTTCTGCACGATTGCAGCAGCCTTTCTTCGCCGAAAAATTTGGCCAAGAAATGGTGGTTTCCTACCAACCCGGCGGTGGCGGTGCAGTTGGCTGGGCCTCTCTCAACGGTTTGAACGGCGATGGCCAAACCATTATGGGCGTGAACTTACCCCATATCATCATCAAACCTGCGCAAAAAGACGTAGGCTTTACAACAGATTCGTTGAACGCGTTCTACATGTTCCACTTCACACCAGATGCCATCGTTGTTCCGGCCAATAGCCCCTATCAAACACTTGCAGATTTGGTGAATGATGCGAAGGCCAACCCCGGACAGGTCACCATGTCAGGATCGGGAAAAGCCAGCGCCAACCACCTGGCCCAAATCAAATTTGACAAGATGACCGGCGCGCTCACCACATATGTGCCGTTCAAAGGCACCGGTGCCTCTGTGACGGCGCTTTTGGGCAATCAGGTCAAAGCACAATGGGGTTATACAACCGTAGGTGCTAAACAAGGCGATGCCGTGCGCATGTTGGCCGTTGCGATGGAAGACCGTCATCCCCTTTTCCCGGATGTCCCAACCTTCAAAGAACTGGGATATGATATGGTGGGTGGCGCCTATCGTGGTATAGCGTTGCCCAATACCGCGAGCGCAGAAACCACCGCCATGTGGTCTGATATGATTGGCGAAATCAATGCCGACCCAGCCTTTCGTCAGAAAATGCTCGATGGTGGCTTTGCGATGTTGGATATAAGCGCGGCGGATATGCCGGCCTTTATGGCTGACCGCGTTGCGGAATATTTGAAAGATGCCCGCGAAGCTGGCCTCATCAAGTAAAATAAATTGGTTAACCCCGGAAAGTTGTAACGATGGAATTCAGTCACTTTTTATCTGCCTTAACGCCTTTGAATTTTGCATTGGCTTTATTTGGCGTTGTGGCCGGCACTGTCATTGGATCTATCCCGGGGTTAACCGCCACCATGGCGCTGGCTATTTTGGTTCCCATCACCTTTAGTATGGAGCCTGCCTCCGCGCTTATTCTTCTTGGGGCCATTTACACCGGCGCAATTTACGGCGGCGCCTATGCCGCTATTTTATTGAATACACCAGGCACCCCATCGGCCATTGCCACAACCTTTGACGGCTATCCCATGGCAAAACGTGGCGATGGAGATCTTGCGGTCGCCCTTGCCTGTTTTGCATCAGTTTTTGGCGGCCTGGTTGGCGCAATCGCGTTGCTTTTTCTGGCTCCGCCTTTATCGCAGGTCGCGCTGGCTTTTGGGCCTATTGAGTATTTTTGGTTGTCGGTTTTTGGACTGTCTTTAATTGCATCACTCTCCAGCGGCAATTTAATGAAAGGTCTGGTGGGCGGGGCTTTTGGGATGATTTTATCAACGGTTGGCGTGGCTGAAATTTCCGCTGATATCCGACTGACATTTGGCAGCCAAACCTTGATTGGCGGTTTTGGCGTTGTGGGGGCGTTGATTGGTCTTTACTGTGTGCCGGTCCTAATCGATCTGGTCGCGGTTCCTGACAGGCATTTAAAGGTGGAAGAAGGCGTGAAAACGGTTCGCATCGGAGAGGCATTTGCGCTCGCGGCGCGCTCGAAATTCAATCTGATCCGCTCTTCAATTATCGGTACTTTAGTGGGTATTTTACCCGGCGCAGGCGGCTCAGTTGCTGGGTTGGTGGCCTATTCAGAGGCCAAACGTACCGCCAAGCCAGACCAGAAATTTGGTGAGGGCGAGCCGAATGGCATTATGGCAACCGAATCCGCAAATAGCGCCACTGTTGGTGGGGGCTTCATCCCGACGCTGGTTTTAGGCATTCCAGGCACCCCGCCCGATGCCATCGTTTTAGGAGCGCTGTTGGTGCAAGGCGTACGCACCGGCCCAGCGATGTTTTCACAAAGCGGCTCGATCGTCTTTACGTTCATCTATGGATTGATAATCGCAACGGTTTTGATGTTGCCGGCAGGCCTTCTGATAGGGCGCTACGCGTATAAATCGATCGTCACTGTGCCGAAGGCAGTGTTGGTGCCAACGGTCGGGTTTATGACCATCATCGGCACTTTTGCCATCCGCAACAGCGTCTCAGACGTGATTATCATGCTGTGCCTTGGGGTTTTTGGATGGGTTGTTGCCAGGTTTGGGTTCGCTGCCTCACCGATCGTTCTGGGGTTGATATTGGGCCCGATCGCCGAGCAAGGCTTTGTGCAAGGCTGGACCATAGGCGCGGCGACAAATAACTTATTCGGAATGTTTTTTGGCAGACCGATTTCGCAAGGCATTTTGCTGTTCACGCTCATAACGCTGATTTTACCGCTGATCGTTCAATGGCGAAAATCACGCAGATTCGAAGAGGCCAACCAATGACCCCCCCTTCTGCAATGAAAAGCGGCGGACAGATCGGATCGCTGCTTGCCTCGCTGTTTTTTATCTGTGCGGGGCTGATAACGCTGTATGATACAACCAGCTATACTGATCGCGACAGCCAAGTTTTTCCGCAAACCGTGGCCATTATACTGGTCGTGACAGCGTCATTTTCATTCATCGCCAGATTTTTAAAACCATCCGATGAGGGCGGTTTTGGAACCGGCATTTGGTGGCGCCGGGCATTGCTGATAATCGCGATGTTTCTGATGGGTTTCCTGATCCCTAAGATCGGATTTTTACCCGCAGGCGTGGTGGCTTTCAGCGGTGGGCTGATTGCGGCGATGCATGAACGCTGGAGCGCAAAAACGTTTATTTTATATCCGATATCCGGCGCAGTGGTAATCACCGCATTTTACGTTTTATTCAAGTTCGTTTTATACGTGCCATTGCCTTAAAAAATCTCAACTTACCAACCAACCCGCGACGTAAGGGCAGATCCAACGCCTCAATATATATTATCTTTTAATGGTTCTGTAAGTATAAGGGCACAAAGCAGATCATGAAGCGATCTTAAGTTTTACACCGTTTTTCAAGCCGTCGCTTTGCAGAAACCATCGTCAATCACAAGGATTTTGTAAAAGCAAAGCGGCCAGCCCAGACCGTTTTAAGGCGCCGCAAAACGTAAAATGAAACCTTTAACGCTCAAAACCAAAGCACGCCGTTTGTACGGACAATCTGATGCCCACAATGATCTTTACAACGAAGATAAAACTGACACTCCTGTGGATCCAGCTCATTTTAACGTGAACCTGCTACGATCAGGTTTGCTTAGCGCCTCTGCCACGGTTGGAAGTCATGAATGCCCAAGCCATATTCGCGGCACCCAACAAGAAGGCATGCGCGTATTTGATAACTGGGCAGAAATACCGCTCAAAAACACCAGAGTGTATTGGCACCTCTTCGTTGATATGCATGTACCTGACTCTGAAATTTCTCAAAGTGTAACAAATTTCTCGCCCAATGAATGGTCACTTAAGCGCCGTTATGACTACGATAAAAATCAAATTTTACCACGGTGTTGATTCACATTATGAAGTTGATATCGCAACCCTTCTTGAGTGCTGTTTCGGCGGCATTCACAAGGGCTGAACGTAGTTTAAGCAAGCTCCGCATGGGCGTTTCATTGCGAAGATAACTCTAAACTTATCGGCCATTTTGATTTTGGGTTCGCACTGGTTCGCATCGGCAACAACAGTTTGCTAATTTTAGGTGTTATTGACCTATGCTTTCGTAAAAAGATCCGACGGTTGGGCGTAAGTCATGCTTTGTTGGAGGGTGCAGAAAACTCTACAAAATGAAAAGTTTTGCCTCAGCAATGGCAGATGATCGGCGTTTATATGAACAAACTGGCTGTTCTTTACAGCCTCATGCAAACACAAAAATTCTGGCACTTGATGCATTGAAAATGCCACAGTGTTATTGAACGCAATTTAAATGAAATATATATCGTCAAGCGCTTATCCGAGAAACGGTAGCCGGTAGAGAGCATTGATCTTCTTGGATCTCTTTAATGAGGCTATTCTAGGTCTAAGTAAACAGTACACGCCACTGCTGAAAGATGCGGGCGGATTTATGAAACTGCACGATCTTGGCCAGGGGGCTAATCCCCCGTCTCCTCCCCGATTCAGCGACGATCTTAGCAGATTAAAAGCGGCTAGTGACAAAACCACCCTCTTCCTGATCTGTCTGTTTTGAAAAAATAATAAAGGGGCTTGGATCAAAAATTTCTTCTCCGCCAATTTCTTCATAAGCAATCTTTTGAAGATCATCAGTGTTCATCGCCACAATGTACAGAATGTGGAGTTCGCTACATCATTCAGATGCATACTTTAGCGCTAAGCCAGTTTGGCAGCTGTTTACGCCACCGAAGATATGACTGTGGGGGATTAATAATTCTGGGAAGTGGTCAAAAGGGTGGACGACCTCTGCGAACGTTAAGTCAAAACCAAGAAAATATATGTGGTTTGTGGTACCGCTTTTCATTGTAAAAATATCTGTGTCGATCACCAAACAGGAGCCTCGAGCAGACCGTCCCATATTCAAACGACTTGGTTGATCGTTAAGAAAACTGAGAGCCTTTACCAAACCTAGTGACGGCCAGTTTCCGTGCTTGATATCATTGCTCAACATCGTTTGAAATCAGGTCGAGCAAATTCCCATTCTAACGCGTCAGCATGATTAAGTTCTCAACATCTTTCACCGCACGGAGATCGGGAACAAAATGCAGCCCATAGCCCGCGAAATAGACTTAGAAACAGAGAGCTAAAGGCGAACGGTTCAATCTTGCAAGCCTGACATACCGAGCAGAGATACTGAAAATTATAGGTCGCTACAACGTTGCGGGCAGATCCATTTTATCAACGTGCTGCTTATCTTTCACGCCGCAGTTAATCCCGCGTTTTGGTCTTAATAGGCTGATGTTCGTTTTTTAGATCTGCGCTGTCATTCGTTCTATCTGTCGGGCGAACGCGTCATTTCTTATTTTTCAAAACACAAAAACGCAACCGCACAAAGTCGGTTACGCAACACTAACTATGTTTTTGATCAAGCTTCAGCCTTAAGCTTTAATATCACTGGGCTTGGGCGCTTTACCCTTCACGCTCAGCCTTTTTGCGCGCAAGCTTTTTGATCCGCTTGATCGCTTCTTTTTTGGCTTTTGCCTTTTTCACAGAGGGCTTTTCATAAAATTCTTTCGCCCTCATTTCGCGAAACATGCCTTCACGTTGCATTTTCTTTTTCATAACACGCAGCGCTTGGTCTACGTTGTTGTCACGAACACTTACTTGCAGCATATGGGTATCTCCGTTGTTGCCCTCCCCTTTAGGCTTATTTGCCGCTATGGGCAAGCCCTTGTTTGATCTCAATTGCGGTATAATGATACATCACAGAGATTTGAAACAAAGAGCAAAGAGAGGCTCATCTCACCCCCTTTGGTTATGATCACCAGCACCGCTGACCAAGCCGCATGAGTCGGAGACAGCATCGGAAAGGTTAGCAGCTTTAGATACCAAGGGCACACTGGATCTGATTAGGCAGTTTGATCTCTGTAAGACGACCGCAGTGATTCAGATTGAGGTCGATACAATCACGCCGCCCTATACCCGTTTTTAAAAATAAATTCTCAAGCCAAAACAGTTTCTTATGCAACTGGAAAAGAATTTATCTAGCTCTAAAGATAATGCAGCCTTTATTTGCCCCAAGAATAATTTTGCGTTCAGGGCAAGTGAAATTCAAAATACTAGCACCTAATCCCCCGAGCAAAGGTATCAAAGCTTTCAATTTGCGGCCAGTATTTATGCGAAGATGCGACAGATGATAAAATTTCTCATTCGTCGTATCTCCGTATAATTTTTTGCAATCGATCACATTCAGGATGTTATTTCGTACTATGCCGTAACAGACCCGTGTCGACGCTCAATCCAAGCGCTAAAATTATTCCCAATCGCAAAATTCGACGCCTTTTTTATTATGCGCCAAGATTTGCCGCTGGGTGCCAATCGTCAGAGCATCACGCACCGAGGGGCGAAGAGGCTCTGCCCAAAGGCACTCACCGCTGATCACGGTCGCGCAGCCACTTGCAAAACTCATCAGAAACAGCATCATCAGACAAAAGATCCACCTCATCTTCAATCTCCTTTGTGTTTTGAAGCACTGACACCCGCGCTTTTAAATCGCGGATCTTCTGGTTTGATTTCTGTTTGGCAGCGCCCCATAAAAACGCGCCAAGCATGGCCAGAACAAAGGCACCCGCCAGCGCAAGCCATGTTTTCAGCCGCGCGATCATCGGTCCCCCAGCCGCCATTTGCGCAGCCGCTCACGGAAAATATAAACCCCCGCCAGCATCACCAGAACGCCTGCACAAATCAGCGTAACCTGCGCTGCGGGGTGCATTGCCGCCACGCCCGCCGTGGCTGTGGCTGACGCCCCTGCCAGCGCTGTAACCGTGCTGGCTTGAAGGGTGGTGCTTTCGCTTGGATTTGAACGCGGCGCGATTGCCCGGCGCACCCCCAGCAGCTTAGAGGCGGGATAGGCTTTGACATTCACCTGGTCGTTTTGATTGCCGCCCAGCAGATTGAGTTTCTGCGCCCCTTGGCCCTTGAAAAACCCGACATGGCCCTGCCAGCTGGCTTTGCCCGACAGGATCACCACATCGCCCTCTTTGGCCTCGCTAAGAGGTATTTTTTGACCCCAGTCCAAATAAGAGCGCGCCAACAGCGAGCCGGTGCCCTTTGTTCCCGCTCGCAACAAGACCGAGCCAACAAAAGCCGCGCACCACGGCACCGCATCTTGCTTGATGTCAGAATGGCCAGCCTCGGCAAACATTGCCAAAACCAAAGGATTGTTTTCGGACCCCGCCCATTCCCATATCCCGACCTGTTTTTGCGCATGCTGCATTATGGTTTTGTTTAAATTTGCCATCGGCTCTCTCTCGTGACACACCCCGCAAGAGAGCGAAGGATCGGTTAGAATTGCTGCATCTACGTAAAGACTACGCGCGCTTGATTAACAGCCATGTGCCGAGGGCTGACATATGCCATGATGGCTCAAAACCTGCCACACAAACACCGCGCCTGTTACTTATCTTTTGGGTTAAAGACATGTTTTCGAATGATTCATAAGCTGATGGCAACGCAACCTTAAAAACCATGCACACCGCGCGCCAAACCGTGGAGCCGCGAGCCATCGGTTATTTCGGGTCTGTCCATACCGAACTTGGGATGCCGGCAAATATAAGCGCAAGTCCTCTTCCTCTTTACGCTCTAGTTTTGCAAGTAAGCCCAATTTAATCGTCCCTGAGGGTGCAGCATTAGAAAATCAGATCGCCGCCCAGCTTAACAATAAACGACCCTAGCCCATAGCCCATAGCCCATAGCCCATAGCCCATAGCCAGCTATAAAGCCCGATGACGCTACCCCAACAAGCTTATGATCTTCTAAAGTGGCTCCATCATCACCCTAGATGTCGTGCCATGCCCGAAGGTGTTATGGCCCTAGGTAGCATAAGGTTACATTTCAAAGCGTGCGCCTTGCACGTGCCGCGCTGTGTTTAAAGATATTCTTTGCAATATTAAAAAACCTGGGGGGGGGAAGCACTGGCCCTAAAGCGGCTCTTCGCTGCGCTTTGCACAAATATTTTCGTTGAGCTTACCCCCGATGGGATACAACATGCCGCCGCTTTTTAGGGCAAGGTTTTATGAGCTTTCGAAAATATTAAAAAATTATTTATTTTTGAGGTCCGTAAATATATTATCAAACTGAACTAAAAACATCATGCAGCGACGGCATTTGGCAAATATGAAAAGAGCTCAATCCAAAAAGGTAAAACCAATGCGAAAATTTACGGCCATCATTCTTCTTTGTGTTTTATCTGCCTGCCAGTTTAATGTAACACCAACCTTTTACGTCAGGGACATCCAAGATGTCATTGCGTCTCGAGATCCAATCAATTTACCCATATTTATGCAAGTCCCCGCCTCAAGCATGGATGATTGTCAGTCTGAAATCGGTCAGGTGCTGGGCATATTAGAAACCTATGGCATGATCGGAAAGCTACAATCATGCAACAGCGATGAAAGCGCGCTGTTTGCCACTGCCAATATTGAGCTTGAAGCGTCCGTCATGCGAGTAGACGATCAAAATCAGGATAATATGACCGGGGCTTTGGCACTTGGCATAGAAGATCGAGGCGATGGTTATTATGGGGTATATCTGGCTCGCAACCCAAATTTAGAAGCGGCAATGAGTTCTATTGAATCCGCCTTAGTTTTCGCCAGTCTTGACGCAACAAATGTTGGCTTCATCGTTACCATAAACAATGACATGAGAGAGGCGCTTTTAATCACTACATATGATAGCTTTGTGAATGGTGCGCCATATGATGAGGAAGAGTTCACATTGCAGCCACGATCAGTTTTAAAAATTAGAGCATCAGATGTGAGCACAAATTTATTTTTCAATCGGGGTTGGTACGAAATTGGCGTTATCGCGTTTTCCAGCTAAAGCTGCTGATAAAAAAACCTCCTGGAAACCTTAAACGATGATGTGTTTGCGCACCTGCAACAGATGTGTGCCGGCGATAAATAGACCCTCCAAACTTTGGTTAAAAACATTGGAGCTTTAAGTATCGGTTTTTCGATGTGTCTTTGGGTTTTTTTAATCGGATTATGTTCATTTTATCAGTGGCTTATTAACGCCAATAGAGCTGATCGAACAAATAATGATCTAAAATCGTACTTTCAGCGTAAACTCTGATATAGCCAGTCGCTAGAATTAAGAACATCGTAGCCAACAGCCTCATTGAAACTGCAAGTTATGGAGCTGACTTATGAATGAAATACGGGACCGACATTTTATAGATGAACTCGTTCAATATGGACGAGAGTATCTGCTGACCGATGTAGACGATCTGGTTTGGGAGTGGTTGAAACAATCCCATTTCGTTGACAGTAAAAATCAGGCAACAGACAGAGGCAAATCCTTGTTGCTTATGCTCAGCTAGGCTTCAAAACATATCTCATTCATTTTGAGCCAATCTGTAGCACGAACCGTATCGTTACAAGGATTGTGCGTAAATACGCACCTGGCGATCATGGTTAATCGCTTATTCAAGGCGCGGTCGAGCCACCCGAGACGTTGGGAAATGATGTGAAAAAATGTATCTGCGGACGTTCACCGACAGCCACCTGCATTGGGTGGCATAAGCTGACCCATGCAGAGTGGCAGGTGAAAAAACTTATCTTAGAAGCAGAGACACATGCTGAAAAAGTCGCAGAGGAATATTCTAAACTCATGGAACAGAAAAACTGGCTCCGTTGAAGCAATGACGCGGGTTTACAATAAACGCTTTTAGTTTCGGATCAGCTAGAAATGTCTACCAACAAAAAACAGAACTAAACTTCCACATCTGTGACCATTAGTTTACGTTTTGTAAAAACCTTAGAAGCAAAAACCGTTAAGCCAAATTGCCTCTTGCGCAGAACTAACACACCGTCGAACACTGTTTTTGCGCCCAAAGGCCCCTTCGTCAACACAAAGGCGTTAGGCTTCAGCACCCAAGCACACACAGGTGCGAGCGCACGTTTCGATCCCGCGCCAATGATGCGAAACATTCCAGAAAGTTAAAAACAAAATGAAGGGACCAATGGGAGCATCGGCAATAGCAATATGTTCGACTTTCAGGATGAAGCACGCTTTTTTGAGATGCTTGCGCGTTGGTAAAAAATTAGTGACGGCGATGGATGTTTGCGCGACGGCAGGTGCGAAGGCATCAGGATTGTCAAGATCAGCCCACATTTTGTTGAACCATTGCCAGCTAATCGGATAGGGCGTGCGGCAAACAGCTGTTACTTGGCGTGACGCCTTGTCTAAAGCGATCGCTTCAAAGCTGATCACTTTAGACCATGCAATAGCAAGGGAAGGCGCGGTGACAGCTAAACCGCTAGAGGTGTTTTTGAACCGGTCATAAACACATTGAATTTGAGCGTAAAAGAGAACGCTGGATGAGCTGACATTAAAAACATACGAGGCTGCGCAGAGCGCTACGTCAAAATACAACCGCGTGGTAAAGCCTGCCATTCAAAAACTGATCGAACCGCCTTCACCGCGTTTTTTGGGGTTTTTTCTTTTCCAAGCAAGAAGCTTCGACAATAAAGCGTTAAAAAAAGTCAAACGTATTGCCGCGCCAGACGCGCTAATCCGGGTTAAAGGTGGCGACCCACGCGCCAATCGCATCAAACCAAAAAATTTTTCTGAAGATAAATAAAACTGACCATAATGGTTACATTATACAAGCTCGTTCTGCCGAAGTTCCAAAAGGTAAAAACGTTACTTAGATACGCCATCCCTTTTTTTGAGCGCTCCTTTCCAGTTTTAAATCAGGACTGCTAACGCGCTGTAATGAACGTGCTGGGCGCCAAATGAAAAATTCATGCCTTCAATAATTGATACACTATTGATTTACCCGCGTTTGAATGTTAGCCAAGGCGCAAAGAAGATGACGGAGCGAACATTCACCTGTCCAAATTGCAGCATATAAAAAAATTGAACACCGTGTTCGGCATGTTGATTTTGATGGTGAAAAATAGATGCTTGGTTGCAAATTTAAATTTTGGCTAGAAAATGAACGACAACATTATCTTAACATCCAAGCGCAACAATAACTGCGGAGCGCTAAACGCAGCTTATGCAGCACAACGCGCGCGTTCTATCTCGGCAAAAGCCGAGTCACGACATAAAAGCGAAGCCTCACAAAGCGCGCCTCGGTCGACTGTGGACGGGAAAATAATGTAATGCATGCGCTGTTAACCCTTCTCAAACCATTGCAAATTTTCAATGATATCTGCGGCTGGTTTGGGCGTTGGATCTCAGTCATCGCCTTGGCGCTTATGGTCCTTATAATTTTACTGCAGGTTTTCTGCCGCTATGCGCTGAACAATGCCCTGCCCTGGCCCGATGAAGCGGCACGGTTTCTTATGCTATGGCTCACTGGCTTGATGGCGCCAATTGCGCTGCGTCAGGGTGGATTTGTTGCGATTGAAACGCTGACGCAATTTTTGCCCCGCCGGGGCGTTACCTTATTAACGCTGTTTCTGTTTACAGTGTCTCTTATGGTGCTTTGCGTTGCCGTAAAATTGGGGTGGAAACACGTTAATTCTGGATGGCTGTTTGCCAGCGCCTCTTTAAAGCTTCCGCTGCAGCTGATCGGTTTGAAAGCCGTTAAACTCAAATTGGCGTGGATGTATTTATCACTTTTTGTGGGGGCCGTTTTAATGATTTTTGCTACGGTCGAGTTAATTATCCGCCAAATTATCACCCTCGGGGGAGAGCATCGCCATTTACGAGATATTCCTATTCTTGACAGCGAAAGTGCGCAATAATGCTGATGTGGTTCCTACCCCTGTTTCTGGTGTTTTTGGTGATTGGTCTACCGGTGTTTTTCGGGCTTTTGGCGGCGCCCGGGCTTTTGTTATGGCTCAACGGTCAAGAACGTGACATCGCCCTCTTATATCGCAACGTTTACAATGGAATGGACAGCTTTCCGCTGATGGCCATTCCATTTTTTATGCTGGCGGGCGAATTGATGAACCGGGGTGGAATCACAAGCCGTTTGGTGGAATTCGCTCAGGCAATTATGGGGCATCTGCGCGGTGGCCTTGCGCATGTGAATATTTTATCTTCAATGCTGTTTGCCGGCCTGTCCGGATCAGCCGTCGCGGACACTTCTGCGCTTGGCTCTATGCTGATCCCCGCGATGGAAAAACAAGGCTATACAAGGCGTTTTGCGGCCGCAATTACCGCCGCAAGTTCGGTTATTGGGCCCATTATCCCCCCCTCTGGCATCATGATTATATACGCCTATGTAATGGGCGAGAGCGTCGCCGCATTGTTCTTAGCGGGTATTGTGCCGGGGGTTATGGTCGGTGCAGGGCTGATGCTTATGGTAAAGGTCATGGCCGACCGCTATGATTTTCCAGTTGCCAGCGCTAAATACAGTTGGCGCGCCCGCGGCCAAGCCAGCCTAAAAGCATTTTTTCCTTTGATGACGCCGGTGATCATCCTTGGCGGTATTCTCGGCGGGATATTTACCCCGACAGAAGCCGCGGCTGTTGCGGTAGGGTATGCAACTTTTATCGGCTTATTCGTTTTAAAATCACTGAAACTGCAGGATTTACCTCAAGTTCTTACAAAAGCGGCGATGACTTCTTCGGTTGTATTATTGCTGGTTGGCGCGGCAATGGCGTTTAAAACGGTCGTTAGCCTGAGCCATGCTCCAGAAACCCTTGCAGCGTTTATATTGTCGCTTTCGGAAAACCCGCTGATTTTACTTTTTCTGATCAATATCTTGCTGTTCATTGTTGGAATGTTCTTAGACGCTGGGCCGGCAATCATTATTTTAGGGCCAATCTTGGGGCCAATTTTCATCAGTATGGGCGTTGACCCAGTTCATTTTGCAATCATAATGAGCGTAAATTTAACGGTTGGGCTGGCAACGCCACCGATGGGCTTGGTGCTGTTTGTGGCCTCCTCTGTATCAGGAGAGAGAGTCGATAGTATCGCCCGCGCAATCATTCCATTTCTTTTGGTTGAAATATTTGTGATCTTCTTAATCACCTATATTCCAGCCATTTCCATGACGATCCCACGTCTTACCGGGTTCGTAAACTAACCTTAACTGCAATATCTCTAGGGAGGAAAACATGCTAAAAGGTACTATCAAGTCGCTGACGCTTGCAGCGATGCTAACCACAGGGGCGGTGGCTGCCAATGCCGCAGATTACACAATCCGAGCCACAGCCAACTCGAATGAGAACGATGAAGACTATGATGGTCTTGTTGTGTTCAAAAACTATGTTGAAAGCGCTTCAAACGGCGCGATCGAAGTTGAATTATTCATCGGCACGCAGCTATGTTCAAAAGGCGCGGAATGCTTGCAAGGTGTGGCCGATGGTTCAATCGATGTGTATATTTCGACATCAGGCGGCGCGGCCGGTATCTTCCCATATGTGCAAGTTCTGGACCTGCCTTATTTGATGGCGGATGATCGCGTTGCTGAGCACGTTCTTTCCGGTGATTTTACTCGCACAGTGCGCAAAATGGCGCTTGAAAACTCTGGCGATAAAATCCGTTTGATGACAATCGGGAATACCGGCGGATGGCGCAACTTCGCGAATACAAAACGCCGCGTTCAAAACCCAGATGACATGGCCGGTTTGAAAATTCGTACCGTTGTTGCAGATCTTCCGCAAGAACTCGTAAAAGCGCTTGGCGCCTCTCCTACGCCGATCCCATGGCCTGAACTGTTCACATCGTTTCAAACCGGTGTGGTGGAAGGGTCTAAAAACGGCATCACCGATATCATGGGGATGAAATTCCCAGATGCAGGCCTGAAATATGTGACTTTGGACGGCCATGCCTATATGGGCGCTTTGTGGTGGATGTCAAATGACACATTCATGTCAATGCCAGCAGAAATGCGTACGATCGTTGCCGATGGTTTCTCACAATTGCAACAGGCCACCTTCGCTTCACCAAAGCGTAAATCAATTCAAGCCTATGCCGATTTTGTAGCTGGTGGCGGAGACCTTTACGTGCCGACACCTGAAGAAAAAGCAGCGTTCAAATCAGCTGCAGCGCCCGTTTATGATTGGTTCAAAGCCAATGTAGATGGAGGCGAAGAAGTGTTTAATGCACTGACGTCAGCGGTTGCCGCCGCAGAGGCCGATATTTCCGCCGGTCGCGCAGCGGATATTCAATAAAAACAATGGGTCTGCGCAGCATGTGTCGCTGCGCAGATCCCACTTTCGTATCTTTCTGTCAAAAATGTTGAAAACATTTGCAAAGCTGGTTTGCATCCGTTCTTATCTGAACGGATATAACCAGACCCGATAATCATCGATCAAAACATGCGCCTTCTCAATCTGCTCCTTCGTCATTTTTTTAACCACTTCCTCTTGGCTAATCATCGCATCCGGATCATTACCAATCGCAGAGAGCACATACCACATATAGGCACGGGTCAAATCAGGCGCGGGCATGCCAAGCCCCAGTTCATAATACCACGCGACACCAGATTGTGCGCCCGGATGGCCTTTCATTGCACTGCGCAAATACCAATCAAACGCGCGCTCAAAATCCTGCTCTACGCCCAAGCCCATCGCATACATTACGCCAATCAATTCTTCGGCCTCGGCATTGCCCGAACGGGCTGCCGGCCACAGCGCATGGCGCGCTTGTTCAAATTTCCCCGCCTCCATCAGATCTCTGGCAATTTCAAGCTCAGCCAAAGCGGGCCCAGCGCTGATCAACGCGGTTTGCAACGCCAAAACCTGCCCCATCCTCTTAAAAACCTGTTTAGTGCGATACATATTTCTATCCTTGCTACTGCGTTGAGCAGCTCTGCCATATGGGCGGAAACGCTGACCCTTAACGAGGCGCAGTTTCATCCATTAGACCTACAAAAAGCAAGCATTGGCCGGCTTTTATTTTATGATAAAATTCTCTCTGGCAATCGTAACATTAGTTGCAGCACATGCCATCACCCGGACCATGGCGGTGGTGATGGGCTTAGCCTTGGCATTGGCGAAGGCGGTGTGGGGATAGGCCCTAAGCGCAGCGCTGGCACGGGCGATGATAAAATCAAAAAGCGCATTCCACGCAATGCCACCGCGCTGTGGAATTTGGGGCATAAATCTATCAATATAGTCTTTCAAGACGGACGACTTGAAATCAGCGATATTTATGAAAATGGCTTTAACTCACCGGCTCAGGAATGGTTACCAGATGGGTTAAACACGGTTATTTCAGCGCAAGCAATTTTTCCGCTTGTGGCGCAATTTGAAATGGCTGGAAACCCCAAAGAGAATGAAATTGCCGGCGCTGTGCATGACAGAATCGATGCGGCTTGGCCGATTTTGGCAAAACGCGTGCGCGTAATCCCAGCCTATGGTGATATGTTCGTCAAAGCCTTTGATGATATCGACAGCCCAGAACAAATCACGATCGTGGAAATCGCCAAAGCCCTGGGAGATTTCATCAATCTTGAGTGGCAGAGTTTTGACAGCCCCTATGACGCATTCTTAACCTCGGGCAGGCCACTAGACCCGGCCAGCGAACGGGGCCGGCAATTGTTTTTTGGCAAGGCAGGCTGCGCAAATTGCCATAATGGCCCTTTACTGAGCGATCAGAAATTCTACGCGCTTGGTCTGCCCGCCTTTGGGCCCGGCCGCGCACGGCGCTGGGATCCAACCGCACGCGATGTTGGACGTATGGGTGAAAGCGATGACCTGCGCGATGCCTATCGCTTCAAAACTCCGCGCTTACGCAATGTTGCCCTAACGGCGCCTTATGGTCATAACGGCGCCTACCCAACCTTAGAAGGGATCCTGCGCCATCATTTAGACCCGCAAGGTATGCGTGCGGCTTGGACGCGCGATATGGCCGCCCTACCCTCGGTGCCTTGGTTGGAGGATATTGATTTTGTTATCCAATCAGATCGCTATGAAATGGCGCGACAAGCTGCAAAAATTGATATTAAGCCCCGCCCACTAACGGATAATCAAATCGCTGATATTGTGAAGTTTTTGCATAGCCTTACGGGGAAAACCGCCACTAAAAGCCGGTTGGGCAGCCCCGATTTTGTACCCAGCGGCCTGCCCGTTGATTAAACGGATTTCAGGCGAATGGCTGGCGAAAATCATCCCTTGGTTTTTAATGCTTATTAAGCCTGCAAAGCGACTGCGCCAGAAACTTGAACGTGCCGGTGATCTGAGGCTTTTGCGGCGCAGATGCGCGCTGGGTGCATTTATCAAAACTGATACAAATCAGTATTTTGCTCGAGGCTCTGCTCGTCCGAGGTTGGATACATGTAAAAACATTCACCCAGCGCGCCTGCCCAGCTGATCTGATTTGGACCCTCCCCTTTCAGGATATATCGTTCTCTAAAAAATATTTTACATATCAGCCAAAGAGCTGCGCGCTGGATAAAAAACAGATCCTGCTCTTACACAGTCAACTTGCAACCCCCTCATTTTTACCTTGGAAGATCTATTACGTTTTTTAAAATTCTTGGTCTTGCGCGCAGCCCGACGGAAGATGGGGCCTGTTTACCATCCCCTTTAGCTTTAAAACTGGCAACATCACCCAACCCTTATTTTGACGGTGGCGAATACGCCAATTCAGCGAAAGAAACGAAGGGCCGTTTTTTATGGTCTTAAAAAAGCGCTAAATGGCGATGGCCAATGGTAAAAAGTTTTCAACGGGCAATCACCTGGTTGAAATGACTTTGCCAATACTTCAAATTTTAAGCGCAGGATTTGAAATCGATGTGATCACTCCCACTGGCGCCGCGTCGCGATCGAAATGTGGGCGATGCCTGATAAAGACCCGTATGTCACAGGGTTGCTCCATACGTTTGAGACGGCGTTTAAAACCTCAAAAAGCCTTGCCCATTTTGCAGACAAGCCATGATCCAAGAGGGTTCCTTTATTGCCCTATTCATTCCCGGCGGGCATGGCGCGATGCTCAGGCTAGCAGATAATCCAAATGTGAAAAAAATGTTTCATTGGTCGCATAATCGTACTTTGTTTACATTGACCATCTATCATGGGCCAGCCGCGCTTTTAGCCGCAGGTGCAGGCAATAGCTTTATCTAAAACAAAATACCAAATTGCGGTTTTATCCGGCGAAACTAACAAACAAACACCAATGGTTGGATATTTGCCCAGACCCATGCCGTGGTATTTTTCAGAGACGCTGAATGCTTTTGCGGTGTCACTGATCAAAACAAAGCCCGATGCAAGCTGTCACCTTGATCTAGGCTTCTCACAGGCGCCAGGCCGAAAGCGGCAAATAAATTCGGCAGATTGGCCGTAAACACCCTTTTTAACGCGCTTAGGCAGAAATAATCGAGATTGGCAAAAATGTTGAAGACCTGCCACTAAGCCATCTTATTTGTTAAGTTAAAAGCTCATTCCCCCCTAGCAAAGACGGCGGCGTGCCCACCACAACCGAAGGGCTTCTGCGTAATTTCGGCGCAATTGACCTCTGAGCCAAGCCTCACTAGGGTGCCGCAGATACGCTAGGGGATCGTCCATGAGCATAAGCAAAATAGGTGTCGTTCTTATGATTTGCCTCGGCCTCGTTGGCTTTATTGGCTATCATCAACAAGGCGCCCGCAGTTGGACAGAAACCAACGATATCACGGGCGAATATCGCGTCTGCCAAAAATCTTCCGACGCCGCTCAGATGATCTGCGATGCGTGGCATCCAAAACAGTTGATAGATCTGGATCCTTAAGTAAATTGACCTAAAAAAGTTAAACACGGCTCTACATAGCCTTGATTTAAATTTAAAAACGTTTGGACTTAAATTTATAAAGCGTGCCATGTTTGCGAGAAATCAATGTTATTTAAGATAGACCCTCTGCATTAACAGAACCTCAAAACGATGCAGAAACGTTTATTTCGCGCATGCTAGAGCGTGAATGTTTGGGAACTAAGAATCGTCAAAGTCTTGCGCCGCATGTTTCAGCATAGATGCGTAGTGGCAGCTTATCAAAAGGCCAAACGGTCAAAACAGTCCTGTAGTTCTTTAACGCGGAGACGTGGAAATTCTGTTTCATCTCAGCGGCGGCACACGTGCACCAGTTTGGCCGATCCGCATGCGGGCGTTCCAATTATTTCGCTAAACCCGCCTCTCATTACTATGCGCGCAGCTTATGCAATTAACAAAGAGCTATAAAGACTGTGCAAGGACCAGACATTTCGCCCCTTCCGCCGATAAAGCTGTATTTAAAGCTGATGTTTTAAAATCATGCCTTCATCATTGCAAAGGCTATAAAGGGTTCTATCACGCCGGCAACTGTGACGACGGCTTCAAATTTTATCGTCACAGCCCCACTGTTCCCTCTGAACTTAAAAAGGAAGCTTTTCTTTATTTCGCAACCATTCAGTCCGATTGATAATACCCGACAACATCCCCAGCGGTGCTAACGCCCAACCCATTTAACAGCCTATTGACATAATTGAAGTAGCCAATAATTTGATTTGCCTCAAGAATTTCACCATCCTCTACCCCTGCAGATTTTAACAAATCAACATCTTCTTTGGTGATCTGGCCAGGCGATAAAGTTAACTTCTCAGCATAATTCAACAACGCAAGTTCAGCGCCTTCAAAGACATCGCGCGGCGAATGGGCGCGCAAGGCGGCCTCTACCTTTGCGGCTTTTTCATCATCCGCCATTAAATGGCGCGCATTCGCCCAATGGTTGGCATAAGAATAAGGGCAATTGTTTAAAGTCGAAACATAAGAGCTGATTACCTCCTGAAACCACATGGGAATGGTGTTTTGATCATCATGCAGGCAGGCCCGATACAGCGCCACATGTCCGTTCATTGTGCTGGGGCGCAGAGAATGCACTCGCATAACATTATCCACGGTGCCATGCGGGGTTCGCGCAAAATCCAGCGCTTTTTTCAAAGGCGCATCCGCCTCTTCATCTGAAATCATCCTTATCCAAGCAGACATATTTCTCTCCTTTGTACGCTGCGCTGACGAGGCGCTTATTTGCTAAAAATAGCGCAAACTATGCAGCGCAGTCCTTTGGCCCGTTAAGCCGTTTTGTCAATGTGGTTTTGTTCTTGGTCAATCATTCGCTGCAGCTTAAGCCGGAAAAGCTTGGCCCCCGCATCCAGCCCTAAATCGATATTCGGCGTAATCATATTATCCATGCCTTTTTGAACCTCTTCGAGGATAACTTTATCCTCGAGAAAGGCCATGCGCGCACCGGCATTCATTTTCTCGGAAATCTCGGCATTTTGCGGATCCGTGTTGCGATGTTGAAACCAGATATATTGCGTGTTTTTTTCATCAACCGGGGTCATGAAATTATAAGAAATATTGACATAGGTCTTCTCGACCGGGCTGGATTTTGGCCCCCCCGTTCCTGGCGGCGTGTAGATTGACATATTTAACGCTATGCCGGGAATAGACATTTCATAATGTTGTTTACGATCGCAATTTCCCCCAAAACGCAGAAGATCCTTATAGTAGGGCGATGGTGGCTGATCATAAATCCATCGCGAGACAATGATACCATCTTCTGTTTTCTCAAGATCAAGCGGTTGATCATCGGTGCCGCTGCCGCCAAAAGACGTGACATGCACCCAAGCAACATGGCTGGGATCGAGTAGATTATCCACAACCCATAAATAATTGCAGGCAATCGGCAAAACGCCGCCCTCGGTATATCCCCAATCGGGATTGTCAAAGTTTTTGATTTCAAAAATATCATCTGGATTGGCTTTGTTTGGATCGCCCATCCAAATCCAAAGCAACCGATATCGATCAACAACCGGATAAGATTTCACCGCGGCACGGCGGGGAATATTGGCTCGCTGGGTGGGCGCTTCAACGCAGGATCCGCTGCAATCAAAAGTCAGCCCGTGATACCCACAAATCACCCTATCTTCGCTTAACTGGCCATGCGAAAGCGGCAATTTGCGATGCGGACAGGCATCTTCCAAGGCCACAGGGCTGCCATCTGCGCGGCGGTAAAAAACGATATTTTCTGACAACAAAGTCTGCGCGCGCAGCTCTTGCTTATAGTCTTTACTCCAACCGGCAACGTACCAGCAATTCTGCAAAAACATGTATTAGCCCCTTCGATCTTTGTGCTCAATCCACACAACGCTTTTTTCGGCCAGCGCCGGCACCCCGTATCTGGCAAAGCGTAATATGCGCGCTGCGGTTAGTCCATTGGAAATAGACCGGTTACATCCCCGTTTTGCGACAGCCGGAACAACAGCGCCAAAAGCGCTTATTAAGCGGCCCTTCCCCGAGTGATGGCACCGCCTGTGAAAACCATGTGAGCCGCAAAATTTTCCTTCAAATTTACGGCTCAGAAACTCCTGCAACACCATGAGCGACAGATTTTTGAAAGGCTCCAAACCCCAGCGCATCAAAGATTGAGCTTTAAATCCGCTACATGTTTAACAGTAAGGTTGTTTACGAAAATGACAGCCGCTCTGCAGGCCCCAGCCCGATTTCCTTGGCAGGGTTTTGAAACGCCTGCGCCAAATCGGAAAAACGTGCCAAAAGCGCATCGCCTCCACGCAACCGCTCAGGATGCAACACACCTTTTTCCCACACCAAAGCATCATCCAGCCTGATGCTTGGGTCAACAACATTTATCGAAATTTCGCCCGGAGGAATTTTTCCGCAAGAATGAAAATGCAGCAAACGAGGATTGCCGAATGCAGCGCCGCTCCAACGCTCGAAATTTTCTGACGCCGGATGATCAAAGCTGCAGGCCGGGTGAATTCCTGCATGCCAAGAATGAATGAAATAGGGATCGATATTATATTTTTTAGCAACCATTTCATAATGGGTTTGGGCCGATAAAATATCGCGTTGACTGCCTCTAAACCCGGTGATGTCCGCGCCTTTAAAATCAATCAAAAGCGTATCGCGCAATTCGCAGGCATAAGGCTTATAATATTGCGACCCGGTTCCGGTCAAAAATCCATTTTGAGCGATGCACCCGCTGAATGCAAATATCGGAACAGGGTTAAAAATCGAAAGCGGGAAGCGTTTTAAGTAAATATCCGAATGTTCAAACTCACCGTTTTGCAGAGATCCTGAAAAATCGGTGCCCGCAGGACAGGTGACTTGAATGCGCTTTGCGGCCGCAAACGCTGCCTCTATAAGCCCTTTCAGCTCTGCAAAACCCGCATAGTCTGCCCGAGCAAAGCTGGATAAAAACATATCACTATCAATCGCATAGCTGATGATCGAGCGCGCGGGTATCTTATTCTTCTGAAATCGGAGCTGGTCGCCCAATCTTGCCAGAAACAAACTGTGATCTGCTGCCGCCAGTTTTGCCGCCAATTCAGGGCTAGGGTCTTTGATATCTGGTTCAAACGCGATTTCGAACAACGTAACCTCAAAACCAAGCGTCTTGGCCGCTTCGGCGACGAGCCCATGAAGCTTTGGATCATAATACCCCTCATCACAAGCTTCGTGCACAATCAGAAGCGTATCACCAGCCTCGCCTTTTGCGCAATTAAACAAAATGTTCTTCGCAGCCTGCTCAACGTTTTTGATCAACTCACTCATTCCTGTTCACTTCACCGCTGATGGCGCGCGCCCACGCCAAGGATTAACGCCGCCATATAAGGACAAAAACACAGATTTTGGCAAGGCCACGATCAAGCCGTGATATGGATTATGCATCACGGCCCTCTAAAACCACTTGGGCGTGTAGCTCCAACTATTGAGAAAACTGATCATATGCCTCCAGGGCTTTGGCGCTGTAAGAGATAGAAGGCCCTCCTCCCATATACGAAATCATTTCAAGCGCTTCACAAAGTTCTTCTCGAGAGGTTTTCAGCCGCACAAGCGCTTTCATATGATACGCGATGCAGGGATCGCAGCGGGTTGAAATCGCAATGCCAAGGGCAATCAACTCTTTTGTTTTTTCGTCTAAAGCATCACTTTTTTTCGCCGCCTTGCCCATAGCAGCAAAAGCCGTAAAAAGTTCGGACGCCTCTTTGTGATACACACCCGTACTTTGAATGGTTTCATCCAGAAACTTTTGCCAATCCATAATATGTTCTCCCCTGCTCGCAGTTTTCAAACTTATCAGAATTTGAACTGCGTGACGCAACAATTAAAATTAAACCCTCGGCTTTGATGCCTTGATCAACCTTAAGACCCTACGAATTTTTCGTAGTCTTTAATGAGAGCAGACACAGCCGCAGCTTTGAGCCGCGCACCATGCGCGCGAGTGGCCAAAGCCGAATGCGATCCGACCCGACCATCCGGAAATTGCGCACGATGTTCATCTGCCGACCCATGTTTGTCACCCGCATGGGTTCGAACAAAATCTTGGGTAAGTTTTTCAGGTGGCGCACTGGCCAAAGCGGCATCCACGCCGCGATGCGCAACTTGCGTAATAGCGATTTCGGATGGGGTGGCATGCATACCCTCCCAATCTCCGTAGAGCGCTTGACGCAGCAGATTGACAGCCTCAAAATCCCACCAGCTTTTGATCCGCAATTTTGCCTTTGAAACTGCATCTGCAGCCTCGGCTAAAGGCTCTAAATTGGCGCCGTGGCCATTTAAAATATAAATATGCCGAAAACCATGCCGCTCTAGCGCGTGAAAGATCTCGCCACATAAATTTCGATAGGTCTCTTGAGAAATCGAAATCGTCCCTGCGAAGCCCATATTGAACTCAGCAGGCGCGTATCCCAGCGGCGGCGCAACAAGAAAGTTTGCCGCTTCGCCAGCCGCGACCGCAATATCATCCGCGCAAAGCATATCAGTGCCAATCAAACCGATGGGACCATGCTGTTCGATCGAGCCGGTTGGAATAAGAATACCATCCGATATCGCCAAATATGCGTCAATTTCCTGCCAAGTTGAATGGATAAGTCTCATTTAAAATAAACTATATTTCACGAAGTGGAGACTGTGCAGCCTCGCGGGCCTAGACGTAAAAAGGTGCCCGAAGGCACCTTTTGAGGGTTTTAATTAAGCTTCCACTTATCATCTAATTCTTTAAAAAAGCCGCGCTCTTGCTTGAGTTTGATCCAAGTGTTCACATAATTGATCCAAACTTGATCTGCCTGCGGCAATAACATCGCGATTGGCGTGGGTGATTTTGGCGCTGAAACCGGTACAATCATCAAATCAGAATGAATCGCTACCAATTTATTCGCCTCTACGTTTGACGTAATATGTGCATCAGCGCGACCGCTCAGCACCTGTTGGAACGGCTGCGCGGGAGCTTCTACGATCACATGCTTCGCATCAGGGAAATACTGTTTGACCTGTTTTTCCTGCGTTGTACCTAGGGTTGCAGCAACGCGCACATCCGCCTTGTTGAGATCCTCCCAATCTTTATATTTATCAGCATTTGACTTCAACGTCAGCGGAACTGTGGCAAGCGAGAAATAGCTGTCAGAATAGCCTGTTGCTTTTGCACGCGCTGGCGAAACCGAGGCAGATCCCGTCATATGGTACTTGCCCGCCGTAATGCCAGCGACCAGCGTTTTCCATTCTGTCGGGACCAGCTCTAATTCAACGCCAAGGTCTGCCGCAAGCTGGGTCATCACATCGATATCAAACCCCGTATACGAATTGGTTGCCGAATCCTTCATCGTCATCGGGTTCCAATCCCCCGTCGTGCCCACTTTCAACGTTCCGCTGCTTAAAATATCCTGTAAAGCGCCCGCGTGGACTTGAACGGATGACACCGCCATTACCATTGCTGCTGCAATTACCTTAGCTAACTTCATGATTATCTCCATAATTTGTAATTTCCTCAACAAAAGGAACGCAAAGCTGCAGAAAAAGCAACAAGATTTGGAGATTTAGGCATCGTATCATTGCCTTTATCGGTTTTGAGGTGTTTGTTAGGGCGAATATTTGGAGATTTCATGCCTAAAAGCCCACGAGATAATGATATTGAGATTAAAGATATCTCAAAAAATTTTGGTAAATTCGCCGCCTTAAAGGATGTTTCGCTAAGCGTAAAGCAAGGAGAGCGCGTTGTTGTCTGTGGCCCCTCTGGATCTGGAAAGTCTACATTAATAAGATGTATCAACGGATTAGAGATCCATGATGCGGGATCAATTACGGTTGATGGCATCATATTAAACCATAAAACCAAATCTCTTGAACAGATCAGATCGCGCGTTGGCATGGTTTTTCAACAATTCAATCTTTTTCCCCATTTGACTGTTTTGGAAAATATCACGCTTGGGCCGGTTCGTGCCAAAAAAGTGACCCGTCAAGAGGCGGATAGCCGGGCCATGGGGTATTTAGAACGGGTTAAAATCCCCGAACAAGCGCATAAATATCCGGGCCAATTGTCGGGCGGGCAACAACAAAGGGTGGCGATTGCCCGGTCTTTATGTATGGAGCCAAAAATTCTATTATTTGACGAGCCAACATCGGCTTTGGACCCAGAAATGATCAGCGAAGTGCTTGAGGTGATGATTGAACTGGCCGATACCGGAATGACAATGATTTGCGTCACCCATGAAATGGGGTTTGCCCGGCGGGTGGCCGATACAATGATTTTTATGGATCAAGGTCGGATCGTTGAAACTGCGCCTCCAGCCAAATTTTTTGACTCTCCAGATACCGATCGGTGTAAGACCTTTCTTCAACAAATTCTGCATCACTAGAGTAATTAGATGAAAAAGCTGGCAATTTTATTATTTTTAATGCTGTTTCTGTCGGGTTGCTCTGACAATTGGGGATGGTATGTGGTCAACCCCTACAGCAAATCCGGTTGGATAAACTTAAAATTCCTTATGTCGGGATATTATTTCACGCTGTTGCTATCCTTCACCTCGATTTTCATTTCGATTGCCGTTGGATTATTGGTCGCCCTGCCCGGTCTATCGAAAAATCCGTGGCTTAGGAATTTTAACCGCGTCTATGTCGAAATTGTGAGATCGGTTCCTATTCTGGTTCTCATTTTATGGGTATATTATGGCCTGCCTCCAATGACAGGTCTGGAAATAAACGTTTTCTGGGCTGGAGTAATTGCCCTGGCATTGTCCGATAGTGCCTTCCAAGCGGAGATATTCCGCGCAGGAATACAATCCATCGATAGAGGCCAATATGAAGCGTCACATTCCATTTCATTAAATTACAAAGATACGATGCGGTTTGTGATCTTACCGCAAGCCATACGTCGTATTCTTCCAGCGTTAGGCAATCAACTGGTTTATATGCTGAAAATGTCGTCACTGGTTTCTGTAATTGGCATGCAAGAACTGACGCGAAAAGCCAACGAGCTTGTTGTGACAGAATATCGGCCTTTGGAAATTTATACCATTTTAGTACTGGAATATTTGGTGCTTATTTTGGTCGTTTCTGCGGGCGTGCGGTGGCTAGAGCGGCGCCTTAAATCAGACGAGCGGGTTTAAAGGCGGTATAGCAACGGCAGACCCGAAAACCGGCAAAACGGTGGTACTGGCCTATCTGTTTACATCAGATAATTATATGGTCACCATAATCTGCTTCCGGCGGATGAACCGGGTAAAATCTTATATCTTAAGCCCTTTGATATCTGGATCTATCTGGCAGAAATTCACTTTTAGTCTTGTATCGCTTTGGCAGCTCCAAAAAACGGAAATTTAAAAAGAAGTGTGGAACTTTTCAAACTTTGATACATCATAATTTGAAAAGTTAATTTAAGGGGTTTTCGAGGATGGGAATTGTCTACGATAAGTTTAGAGGTGCTTGGTTAGATAGAGATGCCGAAACTTACATGTCTTGTTTGCACACAGAATACGAATTTCATCTGCATTCAAATGGCCGAAAAATCACCATTGCAAATTATGATGTTGATCGGATTTTAAATTTCATGACGGAATCCGAACAGCTACATCCAACTTGTATTTATGAAAATGAAGAAATTTTAGTTGAGCATTTTTATACAGTTGCCACAGATGGCAGCTGCGAAGCGGTTCTATGGTCTCACAAGCTAAAAGACGGGTTAATTTGGCGATCGCAAAATGGCTGCACATCACTGACAAAAGAGCAATGGGACGCACATCCCCTCAATCAATGATTGAGAAATTTTACCAGCCTAAGCATTTCTCTATTCCAGCGCATTCGAGCAAAGCCAAACATGTCCTGTTTCGATAACCAATCGCAAAATTTCAAGCGAGCGGTATGCCGCTGCTGTTTGAGGTTTAGGATATTAAAAGAAGATTTGAGACTGAGCTCACACCTGTCATTTAAGACGGTTTTCGCAGATCACGAATTTGAATAATTCAAAGGGAACGAGATACCAGGCTTTTTTATGAATATGATCGAGCTTGATAATAAAACGGTCGCCGACACCCATGCAAAAGAACACAAAAACTGCAAGAAAACAGTTTTCAGAATGGGTTTCACTTATCACCACTAGAACAAGCTCAACATCAGCGTTGACCAGCTTAGCGTATCCTGATGAAGAAACGACACAGCGTAGCTTGAAGATGCGTGCGAAACGGCGTGAGAGCAGAAAACATATTTTTTCTAGGCACAGGGAAGGCAAAATTAATTTTCTAAAGCTAAGACAAAATCACCTGTTTGCTGATTTATCAGATTTAACAAGCGACGTTAAGCTTATGAAAATAAGACGCAAATGCAGTGAGGAAAAAATACCTCGATTGATCGCACAACTTCCATCTTATAAAACATGGCAGTTGGTCACTGCAATCTATCACCCCCTCGCGCGCAATTCTTTTTCTGCGGTATAACCTAAAAACGCCAACGCGTAACAGCACCGCGACTAACCTCTACCCTTTTCCAGATGGCCAGAACGCCCATTGCGCTTTCAACATTCACGTCACAACCGTAGCTCGCGTTAAAACTATACCCCTCCATCGCGTTCAAGAAGGTATCGGCAGAGGCAGGCCCTGGGGAGGGGGGGAAGGGCTCGAGTGACCTAACGTCAGATATTTTCAGGCTGTCAAAAGGGCCCATGCTGTGATTGGCTGGATTTAGCTTTCATACTATAAAACGAGGAGAGCGTTGTGCTAGTGGTGACGACAATAAGGTTATCTAAAGGTTTCCAGGCATGGAAAGATATGGTCCACTCTGTTGAAGACAAGATGCAAGAACATGGCATGACATTTGTTTTTGCAGGAACACAAAAAGACGATGACACCATGCTGCACACTGTCATACATTTTGAATCAGAAGAACATTTGAAGCGTTTTGGTGCCGATGAAGAGCTGACCAGGCTAAGAGCAGAAGCAGGCGCGATAGTCGAAACTGGAACGTTTACACCGATCACAGACGACGCCTTTATTAATTATCCGAAAGTTTTAGACTTAGATTAAAGTATTGCAGTGCAATCCTAAATTCAGGATCGCACCATAGGCTTTTTGGTGCGATCATATCGTCTGCCTTTATTCACCTAAGAGCCATGGTATTACCATCCGCCCGGCGATCTTTGAGCAACTGTTTGATTTATGTGGCTTTCATTTGGCGGTAGCATCACGTTAAACGCACCCTAGCCGCTGCTGCCGTGCGGTCTTTCAACCATATCCGCAATACATGTGGGCTAGAAGCCCATCGGCTTGATCGGCGGCTCAACCGAAGTGGTATCTGGGATAAAGCAGAAAGCCTTAATGAAAGCGCATGTTCTGTCATCAGACGGCATTTAGATTTTAGGTTTCGCAACGTAATCTTTGACAAATCGGTAAATGATTAAACAATGTTATATCATTTTGCAAAAATGGAGAGAAAAATGGGTGTATCTTTCACCGGTTAAGAATTTGACGGGAACGTCGGCGATGCAGTTGCAGCAGCCAAAGGTTTCTGGCCTGAGATGAAAAAGTATGGCGCAGTGAACATGCGCGCCACAGTCACCGGAAAAAATACAATTGGAACCATGACGCTTTGGAGTGATCCCAAATGTTGGAAGCAAGTATCGCTGAAATTAGAGACGCAGCTGGTTCTGCAGTTGGCATGTCCGTGACAGGGGGTATGACTGGGCCCCTTGCTGTCGAGCTTGATTGATTAAAGAGGCGCACGGTTTTTTCATAAACAGGCCACCCTTACACATTGATAATTGCCTTCTACCCATCGCCTTTTCTGCTTTGATTATGCCAAAGTGGCAACGTCAACATAACCTCTATTGCTCTATTTACGAGCCGGTTCTGCGATATTAAAGACAAAAGAATTTGAGATGACTGATCTGAAAAGGCGATCAAATGATCAAAGCTTGCCTCGCCTATTTAACGCAATCAGCTTTCTACCCGTAGGAATTGTAATCTCGCAAGTGGCAAATAGAGCGAATAACGCTTTTCGTTTGGTTACTGAAACACGTGACCCTGAGATTGCATAAGCGTTCCAATATCTCCGACTGCCTTTTCACAACCAGGTTGGGCGTTGCAGGCTTGATATTCCAGTTCACCCCTCTAAAAATGTAAGCACTGCCGCGGAAGACACTTTTCATCCTTGTCTAGCCTCTTCATCTACGGCCGTTGACCTCTGTCTTCTATTGGAAGGGTTCTGGAATGATCAGCTTTTAACCAGCTGTACCAAATCGTTTTTCGTCTGCGTCTATGGCACTCACACAAAAATATGAACATGCTGTGCAGACAGCGCATCACGTTCATTGTAAATGCCCTTTTTTGGGCAAATTTTACCGAAAATGTTCTAAAATGAAGCCAGATGCGGCCTTGTAAACCCTGAAGGCGGTGCTTGCACGACCAGTCGATGTGATGGTCGTGTTCGAAACAGTAGTAAATGCCCGTGGAATATTGCGTGTCGTTTTTCTTTGGAAAAAAAACCTCATATCCGGATAGGTAGCACTCTTAATAGGAAAAAATCAAAGAGCGCTTCTTTCGCGTCGTAGCGGGTTCGACTGGAAGCTGATTGATTTCCTGTAATAAAAAGAGACTGCAACAATCCTGTGCTGCAAAATTTATCGGCTGGCGCGTGCCAAGAGCCCGACAGCGAGCAAGCCGACCAATATTATCAATAAGGCCGCCGGCGCAGCCTGAGGTAAATTTTCCAAACTCGCCTGATCATGCGTACGAGTGGCGAGCGTGCTGAAATTGAACGGCCTTAAAAGCATCGTTGCAGGCAGCTCTTTCACGCAATCGACAAAAACCAGCACCAAGGCCGACCCCAAGCTGCCTTTAATCAAGGGTAAAAAAATCTGCACCAATATTTCACGCTTTGAGCGGCCTAAAGAGCGGGCCGCCTGCGATAAATTGGGAGAGACGCGCTCCATCGCGGTATCCGCGGCGCCTTGGGCAATCGCAAAAAAGCGCACAAAATACGCCAAAATGACCGCAAAAGACGTGCCCGTTAAAATCAACCCGATCTCGCGCCCTGTGAAGGCCAGAATAAAATCGGCCAAGGCGTTATCAAAAGCCGCCAAAGGAATTAAAATGCCAACAGCCAAGACCGCACCAGGGGCAGCGTAGCCGATCGTGGTGAGGGGCAATAAAAGACGCGGCAATTTTTGTTGGCTAAGACGGACGCCATATACCATGACGAGTCCAGCAGCCACTGTGAAAAAGGCTGCAATCGCGCCGACAAACACAGTGTTCCACAACGCCGCGTATAGATCCGCATCTTTCCAGTAATCAAGCTTGCGCACCGCGTGCAGCGCCAGAACCAAAGTAGGAAGTATAAATCCAAATAAAACTGGCAAAAAGCAAAATACCGAAGCGAAAACAGCGCGGCGACCACGCAATTTTTGCCTCAAAATTGGTCTGTGATGAGTGGATAAACTGAAAAACCGCATTTTGTGGCGCCCATTTTTTTCAAGCAGCACCAAAACGATAATCAAACACAATCCCAAAGTCGCCAATTGCGCCGCCCCGCCTGCGTTGCTGCCTTCCAGCCAAACGCTGAAAATTCCAGTTGTTAGGGTTTGAACCGCAAAATAATCAACCGCGCCAAAATCATTGATCGTTTCCATCATCACAATCGCCGTTCCAGCAGCGATTGCCGGGCGCGCCAAAGGCAAACCAATTTTCCAAAACCGCAAAAATGCATGCGACCCAAGCGATTGAGCCACCTCTTCGACGGCCCCAGATTGTTCGCGAAACGCTGCCCGACTGAGTAAATAAACATAAGGATACAGCGCCATTGTCAGTACAAAACTAGCCGCCCCGAATGACCTAATTTCAAAAAACCAATAATCTTGCGCGTTTGTCCATCCCATCACCCCCCTCAGCGCGCTCTGGACAGGGCCCGCATATTCGAGCAAATCAACCAACGCATAGGCCCCCACATAAGCGGGTATCGCCAATGGCATAAGCAGTAACCATTCAAAAGAGCGCACGCCCCAAAACCGATACCGCATGACCAACCACGCGGTTCCAGCGCCTATGCAGGCAGCACCGAAACCCACGCACAACATAAGCGCGAGCGTGGTTGAAAGATAGCGAGGCAAGGTGGTTGCCAGTAAATGGCTCCAAATATCATCTGAGGGGAAAAACGCCAAAACCAAAATCGCAATAATCGGCAATAAAACGCCCGCTGCAATCAGCAGGGCCGCGAGCGACCATATATTGATCGCTTGGGGAAAGGCTGCCCCCAACGTCTTATGAATGGCACGGCTTGTCACATGGTGGTCCTTTGCCGGTTTTTCCGTGTAATGCTCAGCTTATACTTGCCCGATGCGCGCCCTTTGCACAACTGGTGCAACAACTTGCAAAGCCAAAGTCACGCTTGCGCGGGTCAATAGAGGCTATAGATCGCTCATAATCAATGCCGTAGGCAGAATTTACCTTGGTCAACTTGCCCCAAGCACTACATCCCCAGAACTTCTTTATACAGATCTAAGATGGCTTCTTCTTCGGCAATCTCGTTTTGATCGCGCTTGCGCAAAACGATCAATTTACGCATCACGCGCGTGTCGTAGCCCCGCCCTTTGGCTTCTGCCATCACCTCTTTCTGTTGATCCGCAATATCTTTTTTTTCAGCCTCCAAACGTTCATATCTTTCAATAAACTGACGAAGCTCTGCGGCAGCCACACGGTGGGTGTCTTCGGGCGTATCTTGCATTTCAATCTCCTTGGAATTCCTGCCCTCCTTAAACCAGCTTGCTTTGGCTGCGCAAGAGACGCCTTTTGGTTGCTTGGCATAAAAAAAACCTATAAGGCGGGCTCAATCTGGATAGCTAGGAATGCCGTCATGTCGGGAATAGTTTTAACTGGGGCCGCCCTGTCTTTGCTTGGCATTATTGGTTTGATGCTCTGCATCGCGAAAGTTGTAAAGGCAAAGAAACGATCGCTCTCGGATGAGGAGATGCGCGCTGAATTAGCCGCCGTTATGCCCATAAATTTAGGATCTTTGTTTTTATCGGCCGTGGGATTGATGACAGTCGCAATTGGTATAGCGGTTGGGTAAGTTGCCCGGAGCACAAAATAAGAGGCGCAGAACAAAAGCCTTTGGTTTGCGCAGTTAAAAAAACAAAATTCCACCGATCAAACGCTTAAAAACAATCTATTCGATATACTTGTCAATAAGAGGGATATTGTTATTCTGCCTCCAATTGTTTTTAGGAGCGCCGAATGGGACCGAAAGTAAAAGCTTTTTTTGATCCGCAAACCAACACAATTTCTTATGTCGTGCGCGACCCGAACGGACATGCGGCTGCCATCATCGACAGCGTGCTTGATTTTGATCATGCCTCTGGAACCACTCAGACCAGCTCAGCAGATAAAATCATCGCTTATGTCAAGGAACAGGCTTTGGATATTCAATGGCTGCTTGAAAGCCATGTGCATGCCGATCACCTCTCCGCGGCCCCATATATCCAAGACCAACTAGGTGGCAGAATTGGGATCGGAAACAACATCACCCTTGTTCAAGATACATTTGGAAAAGTATTCAACGAGGGCACAGAGTTTCAGCGCGACGGTAGCCAATTTGATCAATTATTCGATCACGGGGATGTTTTTCACATTGGTCAAATGCGCGTTGATGTTTTACATACGCCAGGGCACACTCCGGCCTGCCTCACCTATGTCATCGAAGACGCCGCTTTCGTTGGAGATACGTTGTTCATGCCCGATTTTGGCACCGCACGCTGCGATTTTCCGGGCGGGTCCTCACAAACCCTATATGAATCGATTCAAAAGATACTCGCGCTGCCCGATGAAACAAAAATTTTTGTAGGCCATGATTACAAAGCGCCGGGCAGAGATGAATATAGTTGGGAAACCACCGTTGGTGAACAGCGTAAAAAGAATGTTCACATTGGGGGCGATGTCAAAGCTGAAGCGTTTGTAAAGCTTCGAGACGAACGAGATGCAAAACTTGCGATGCCAAAATTGATAGTGCCCTCATTGCAAATCAATATGCGGGCAGGCAATATGCCACCGCCTGATGAGCATGGGGATGTGTTTTTAAAACTGCCCATCAATAAACTTTAAATTTAGAAAAATAACGTAAAACCAAACGCGCGCAGTCGGAGAGCTAGATATGCCAATGGATTGGATTTATGGATTGGTAGGCGGTGTTTTGATTGGCTGCGCTGGCGCTTTTCTTTTATTAGGAAATGGCCGCGTTATGGGCGCAAGCGGATTGGTTTTTGGCATGTTCAAAACCACAGATCGGCGAATTTGGATTGAAAACCTAGCGTTCGTTTCTGCGTTATTCATTGCTCCAATGCTGTTCGTGCGACCGTTAAACATAGGTCCGACACATGCTAGCGAAAATGTAATCGTCGTGGCGATTGCGGGTTTGGCAGTGGGTTTTGGAACAAGGCTGGCAAATGGTTGCACATCAGGCCATGGCGTCTGCGGCATTTCAAGGTTTTCCCTGCGGGGTATAGCTGCAACGATGGCGTATATTTTAGCCGGAGCGGTAAGCGTGGTTGTGTTTAAACATTTGTTAGGAGCCATTTGATGCGCATATTGATTAGTTTAGTGTCAGGCGCTTTGTTCGGCCTTGGCTTGATCATATCGGGCATGACGGATACCAAAAAAGTGCAGGGCTGGTTGGACATATTCGGCGAATGGGACCCCACCTTAGCTTTTGTAATGGGCGGAGCAATGCTACCAATGGTGATCGCCTGGAAGGCCACGCAGGTGCGCACGCCCCTGACGGCGGATAAATTTCCAGCTGCGAACACGGCCGGAATAGATCGCGACCTTATTATTGGCTCGGTGTTTTTCGGGATCGGATGGGGGTTGGCAGGCCTATGCCCAGGCCCGGCAATCGCATCCTTAAGCTTTGGTGGAAGCAGCGGCGTGGTATTTGCAAGCGCAATGATCATTGGCATGCTTTCGACACGGCGCCTTCAAGCATTTTTTCGTAAAGCTGAGAATACATCAAAAACGATCACGTGACGTTCCAAACCAACACCTAAGTATCACTTGTATACGATGATCATCAAACCGATCAGATCGATATTCAAGGCGAGTTTTGCCTCGTGCTATACGTTTCGTAAGACCAACGTAAAAAAAAAATATCTATCTTACATCAGTTTTCCCTTGAATAACGTGCGACGATCGTTCTTATAGAGCGAGAAGGAGAGACCAAATGAAAAAGATTTTTATTATCGCATTCGCGCTCATCGGAACCGTTTTTCTTGCAGGCTGTGACACAGCAGCACCAGAATCCGTAATGGTTACCCCTGAGCCTTCAAGCAGCAAGCTATAATTCAGACAGAGACCTGAATATGCATGCGACGTGGTTTTAATTGCGACGTAAACATATCGAAGGAATGTATAAGCCGATCGCGGGCAATTTGAATTGACGCGTTGGGAAAGCGACTAAAGCAGGCTTCAGTTTGATGCCCAATATTTTATGGCGCGGGCGATTTTCAAATCCCCCGCGCCTGTTTTATTTCACAATGATCAACCTATCAAACGAGCGTGAGGAAACGCCAATAGCAAAGAAACCTTTTGGCTTACTTGGTATAATTGGATAATCTTGAACCTGAAAAAACGCTTGGGGATTGGCCGATGCAATATCAGATCATACGCAAAACCAGCCTTGAAGATCTACAAAACTCGATCAATGATTTAATCAATGCAGACTGGCGACCAATCGGCGGATTGACAATCGACGGGGCAAATGCAGAACGATACTATCTACAAGCAATGTTTCGAGCGAATGCAACGGATGCGTTTCAAGAACGCGTGCGGCGCGAAGAAGGCAACGGACCGTTTGGTCTGTGGTAAAAGCAACTTAGCTCACTTGCTCAAAGGCAAACTACACAAATAAAATCAATCACTCAGCTGCAAAACGACAAAACCAATGCGCGATAAAGCCAACCCTCATTGGCGCCGCCCATCTAAGTTGAGCCTTTGGTGAAAGTTTTCACGCAGCTGAGTAAAATTGTAAGTTTTAGCGATTGATAATCAGCACCGAGAAGAGCGCGAAAACACTTATCATACGCCGCTCTTGCCATAGAATTTCCTAAAATTTTTGGTAGATAGATTTTGATTGATCAGATGGGCTTAGCATGCAGAAGAAAATTTTAAATTGATTTAAAAACACAGGCCTGGCCTTTTGTAGAAAGGACCTTAATCTTTTGTTTGACAAAGTTGAGAACCATTTATGGCAAATATTAACATAAAAAACCTGCTCTAAAGCACTGTTTATAAACTAGGACTATGAAATGTTAGATCAATTCCCGATGGAATATCACATGCTCTGAACGGCGGCCTCTCTATCTTTTATTAAGGCTTGATTTCGGTAAGGTTCTTCAAAGTTTTCTATCAAACCAGATCCCAAATCTCTTTCAGCTCAGCCAGCAAGTAATCTTTGATGATGGCAGGGGCAACTTCTTCATCATCCTAAAGCATCTTTAATTCGGGCCGCGCCGCTTTATACGTTTTCAAATCTGCTTTTGCCGCATCTTTGTTATTCAAATGCACGTTAATCGCAGCCCTAAACCCATCATAGCGGCTATGCTGCGACCTGTCATAAAGCGTGTATAACAATTTCAGCGCCTGCTCCAACTGGTTCATTGCCATATAGAGAAACCGAAAAAGCCTTCATAAGATTTGCGTTGAACAGGATCCAATTTGATGGCACCTAGAGAAAGCTTTTCCGCCTCGGCAAAGCGCCCCTCGTTACAAATCGCCATGCCACATTGAGAGTTTGACCTTGGATGGCTGGGGTTAAGCTCCAAGGCTTCTTTGGCATATTTCATCCGCTGATCGTAACCTCTTTTCATATAGAAGGAATTTTTATGATTTGAAGCCGCATCTGGGCTTTAGGATCAAGCCGACAAGCAAGCTCAGACAGTTCATGAAAGCTTGCCTCCATCACGTTTCGGCGTGATTTATACTTGGCTTCTAAGCGCACAGAAAAAGGCATTTACGCATTTAAACATAGGCATCAAACAATTCTGGATCTTTTTCAATTGCTTCATCGCACAGCTCAATCACCTGCATATTGCGCTCATCCCTAAACCTGTTGAACTGGTTGAAACTCGACCAGCACAGGATCGCCACCCGTATTGAATATCCGCCCTCCATGTTCTTGAAACAGATTGTCCATAATTTCACGGCAAGATCTAAACGTAGGCAGCGTTATAGCTTCGCTATGGGCCATCATTCTGGTGAAACCCACAATATCTTTTATGAAATAACTGCTATTTTTCAGACTATCTTCGCCTCGGACATATCAAACTCCTCTAACAGGCAAAGCGGCCGCAACCCCAGCCTATGAAATGTTTATATGAGATTTTATAAGCTTTTAACGCAAAAGAAAGACCACATTTGCGCGGCATGCGCAGAGGAAATCAAACACAAGCGCCTTGAACAGTCCGATCTAATAAGTTGCGCGACCGCCGCTTAGGTCAAAGACAGATCCCGTGGTGAATGAATTTTCCGAAGTGCTCAGCCAAGTGATCATTTGGGCGGCTTCTTCAACCTGCAAAAAGCGCCCACGGGGAATCTTAGACAACATATAGTCGATATGTTTCTGGCTCATTTGATCGAAAATTCGGGTTTTCGCCGCTGCCGGGGTCACACAATTCACCGCAATATCCATATCAGCATGTTCTTTGCCCAAGGATTTGGTTAAGGCGATCACCCCAGCTTTAGAGGCAGAATAGGCCGCAGCATTCGGGTTTCCTTCTTTTCCCGCCACCGAGGCAACGGTTACAATGCGCCCATAGCCTTGCTCCATCATGGATGGCACCACCGCGCGGCAACAATTGAAGGTGCCGTTGAGATTAATGTCGATAATCGATTTCCATTCATCTGGGTCATAAGCCACAAGCTTTGCGTTTGATCCCGCAACACCAGCGCATGTGATCAAAATTGAAATAGACCCATAGTCAGCTTTGGTTTTTTCCGCTGCGTCTTTCACCGCATTCGCATCAGCCACATCCACAGGCATCGCGGCGGCACCCTGCCCCAATCGTGCGACTGCGGCCTGCCCCTGCGCATCATCTTGATCCCAAATCATCACTCCCGCGCCGCTGGCGATGAAGCGTTGCGCAACAGCAAATCCGATGCCCTGCGCGCCGCCAGTGATCACCGCCAAACGGCCATTTAAATCATAGTTATTCATCTCAAAAACCCTTTTAAAACGCCGCTTCCAGATACATCACATTAAAATGGCACGTCATCCGCCAATACCACAAAACGCGAGACCACTTTTTTAATCCCGGCCTTTTCAAAGGCGATTGTCAATTTATCGCCTTCAATCTCAGACACGCAACCATAGCCAAACTTTTGATGAAACACCCGCACACCGATTGTAAAACTTGAAACCGCAACCGCATCAATCGTCATATGCGCGCTTTCGCGCGGTTGGCTTATCGGGCGCTCAGCGCTTTGGGATTGCAAGCGCTTCCACCCCGGTGAGGCGTAGCCCCCGCCGATATTTTCCATATCAACAGCCAAATTTGACGCCTCACTCTGCATTCCATAGGCACCGCCATAAAGACCCGGGGGGGTCAGAACATCGACGTGATCAGCAGGCAGCTCATCAATAAACCGAGAAGGCATTGAAGATTGCCATTGTCCAAAAATGCGCCGGTTGCCCGCAAAACAAATCGTACACAGACGCTCTGCGCGCGTAATCCCCACATAGGCAAGACGGCGCTCTTCTTCCAAACCACGCTGACCAGTTTCATCCATGCTGCGCTGCGAGGGGAATAAACCATCTTCCCACCCTGGTAGGAAAACGGCTGGAAACTCGAGCCCTTTGGCGGCATGCAGCGTCATAATGCTGACTTTCTCACCAGCCTCATCGCGCTCATTATCCATCACCAGCGACACATGCTCTAAAAACCCTTGTAAATTCTCAAATTGATCGAGCGCTTTTACCAATTCTTTCAAGTTTTCCAACCGCCCCGCCGCTTCGGGTGTTTTGTCATTCTGCCACATCTCGGTATAGCCCGATTCATCCAATATCACCTCAGCCAATTCTTGATGGGATATTGATTGATCTTGCATCGCTTTGCGCCACCGCCCCAGCCCATCGACCAAACGGCCCAGCTCAAGCGCCCCTTTGCCCGACAGGCCTTTGGCCTCCAAAAGCAGCCTCGCCCCTTCCGTTAAGGCAATGCCTTCTTGGCGCGCCATAGATTGAATTTTCTGCTGGGCTTTATCTCCCAGCCCGCGTTTGGGCGTATTCACGATCCGTTCAAAGGCTAAATCATCACTGGGGCTACAAACCAGTCGAAAATAAGCCATCGCATCGCGAATTTCCATCCGCTCGTAAAACCGTGGCCCCCCAATCACGCGATAGGGTAAACCAATGGTCAAAAACCGATCTTCAAAGGCGCGCATTTGATGACTGGCCCGGACCAAAATCGCCATTTGATCTGGACTAAACTTATCAAGACCACGGCTGCCTTGTTGAAGCGCTTCGATCTCATCGCCAATCCAGCGGGCCTCTTCTTCGGCATCCCAATGCCCGATCAAACGCAGCTTTTCACCTTCGTCAAGATCGGTCCAAAGCTCTTTGCCCAACCGCCCTGTATTGCCTGAAATAACGGCGCTTGCGGCGGCAAGAATATGCGGCGTTGATCTGTAATTTTGCTCCAACCTTACGGTTTTCGCTCCCGCAAAATCCTTTTCAAATTTCAAAATATTGCCCACTTCGGCGCCCCGCCAGCCATAGATTGACTGATCATCATCACCAACACAGCAGATATTTTTGTGACCACCAGCCAATAATCTAAGCCACAAATACTGCGCAACATTGGTATCTTGATATTCGTCCACCAGGATGTATTTGAACCACTGCTGATATTGCTGAAGAACATCCGGCTGCGTTTGAAAAATCTTAACGACATGCAGTAACAGATCGCCAAAATCCACCGCATTTAATGCCTTGAGGCGCTCTTGATAGGCCGCATAGAATTCGGTGGCGCGGTGATTGAAAGCACCCGCTTCAGCCGCGGGTACATTTTCAGGCCCCCAAGCTCGGTTTTTCCACTGATCGATAATGCCAGCCAATTGCCGCGCCGGCCACCGCTTATCATCCACATCAGAGGCCACGAGCAATTGCTTTAATAGCCGTATCTGATCATCCGTATCCAAAATCGTGAAGCTGCTTTTCAGCCCAACCAATTCTGCATGGCGCCGCAGAAGCTTGACGCAAATCGAATGAAACGTACCCATCCAAGGCATCCCTTCAACAGATTGCCCTAGCAATTCTGCAACGCGGTTTTTCATCTCGCGGGCGGCTTTATTGGTAAATGTTACCGACAATATCTCATGAGGACGCGCCCGCCCCGTCGTTAACAAATGCGCAATCCGGCAGGTTAAGGCTTTGGTTTTTCCCGTCCCTGCCCCCGCCAACATCAAAACCGGCCCGTCAAGCGCTTCAACAGCAGCGCGCTGCGCCGGATTCAGTTGATCAAGATAAGGGCTTGGCCGCGCCGCGATCGCTTGTGCAGAAAGAGAAAGCTCTGCGGGTTTATGGGTGTTATCATAGCTGCTCATGGCGGCAAAGTAGCGCCAATAAAGCTGATTGAAAAGAGAATGTTCAGCAAATGTTCTATTATTTTCTTTCGATCAGATGTCTATGCAAAAAGATCAAAAAGCCAAAAAGAACGAAGTTTATTCATCCAATTGCCGTCGCGGCTCTAGACAAGAACATCTTGGTTTCGCCATATACGGATATGGATTTAGACACACGATATCCCGGCATCTTCGACCTGAAACTGGCCGCAAAGCGCAAATTACCGCATTTTGTCTGGGAGTATCTTGATAGCGCCACCGGAACAGAAAGCACTCTTGTCAATAATCGCATCGCCTTTGATCAGTTGCGCATGATGCCATCGGTTTTACATGGGCCGCTCGCGGTTGATCTTAATTGCAATTTTTTAGGAAAAACCTTCGATCTGCCTTTTGGCGTTGCACCAGTGGGACTGTCGGGACTGATCTGGCCCAATGCCGAAACGCTGCTGGCGCGCAATGCTAAGGACAACAATCTACCCTATACCCTGTCAACGGTTGCGTGCCAAACCCCGGAAACCATTGGTCCTGTGGCAAACGGAAATGGCTGGTTTCAGCTTTACCCGCCGCGCGACCCTGAGATCCGCACAGATATGCTGAGCCGCGTTAAAAATGCGGGCTTTGATACTTTAGTCTTAACGGTTGATCTGCCCGTAGCCAGCCGGCGCGAACGCCAAACACGAAGCGGCATCACTCAGCCTCCAAGGCTTACGCCGCGCCTTCTGGCCCAAATCGCTCAAAAACCACATTGGGCGCTCGCAACGGCCGCCTTTGGGCGGCCCGCCATGCCGTTTTTGAACAAATATGCAAAGGTTAAACCTGGCATGCCCCCCACCGCCCATATCGGCTATTTGCTGCGGGCCTCGCCCGATGAGGCCTATCTACGCTGGCTTCGAGAAAATTGGCAGGGCTCGTTGATTGTCAAAGGTATTTTGAACCCCGATGATACCAAGCGGTTGGAACGCATTGGGGTCGACGCGTTATGGGTGTCAAACCATGCCGGCCGGCAATTTGACGGCGCGCCCGAAAGTATCAGCATGCTACCCAGCATTCGCCGTGCCACAACACTTCCGCTGATTTTTGACAGCGGTATTGAAAGCGGTTTGGATATCCTGCGCGCGCTTGCGCTGGGTGCAGATTTTGTGATGCTTGGGAAAGCATGGCATTATGCTTTGGGCGCGCTAGGGCCGCTGGGTCCGGCACATTTAACAGATATTTTACGCAAAGATCTTATCGCCAATATGGGCCAATTGGGGCTCGAAAATCTAAAAGACTGCGCCGGCAAAATAATCGCAAAACAGCCTGGTTAAGCTTTGGCGCGGCGCATGCTTTAAACGGCGGCGGAACACCGATACACACCACGCCTTACATAAATTTTGACAATGAAAGCCGACAGTAGTAATTCTGCAGCGCAGCATGACGTAGGATGCCCCCATCGTTTCAGATTTTCACGCGTAGACTTCAACCAAGGACGATCAAATGACTGATTTCAAAAAAATTCTTATTGCAAACCGCGGCGAAATTGCCATCCGCATCATGCGCGCTGCGAATGAAATGGGAAAGAAAACAGTCGCCGTTTTTGCCGAGGAAGATAAACTGGGCCTGCACCGCTTTAAGGCCGATGAAGCTTACCGCATTGGGGAAGGCTTAGGTCCCGTTGCCGCCTATCTATCAATTGATGAAATTATCCGGGTTGCGCTGGCATCGGGCGCAGATGCCATCCATCCAGGATACGGGTTGCTGTCTGAAAACCCTGATTTCGTTGATGCTTGCGTGAAGAATGATATTGCTTTTATCGGCCCTCGCGCGGAAACCATGCGCGCGCTTGGCGATAAAGCATCGGCGCGCCGCGTGGCGGTTGAAGCTGGTGTCCCGGTTATTCCCGCAACCGAAGTGCTTGGGGATGATGTTGCCGATATCGCGCGGCAAGCTGAAGATGTTGGCTATCCATTGATGTTAAAAGCCTCTTGGGGCGGCGGCGGGCGTGGCATGCGCCCCATCACCCATCCAGGCGAGCTGGAAGAAAAAGTGCTAGAGGGGCGCCGCGAAGCAGAAGCCGCCTTTGGCAATGGTGAGGGCTATTTAGAGAAGATGATTCTACGCGCCCGGCATGTTGAGGTGCAAATTCTGGGCGATAAGCAGGGTGCGATCTATCACCTCTGGGAGCGTGATTGCTCTGTCCAGCGACGCAACCAAAAAGTCGTTGAGCGGGCACCGGCCCCCTATCTAAACGAGGCCCAGCGCGCAGAGCTCTGCGAATTGGGGCGGCGCATTTGCGCGCATGTGAATTATGAATGCGCAGGTACAGTTGAATTTTTGATGGATATGGACAGCGGTAAGTTTTACTTTATCGAGGTAAACCCCCGGGTACAGGTTGAGCATACTGTAACCGAAGAGGTCACCGGTATTGATATCGTTCAAGCACAAATTTTGATTGCCGAAGGCAAAACGCTGGCCGAGGCGACGGGAAAGCCATCGCAAACTGAGATTAGATTGAACGGTCACGCGCTTCAGACACGGATCACCACTGAAGACCCACAAAATAACTTTATTCCCGATTATGGGCGTTTAACCGCCTTTCGCAGCGCCACCGGCATGGGCATTCGCCTTGACGGCGGCACCGCCTATGCGGGCGGCGTCATCACGCGCTATTATGACTCGCTTTTGGTGAAAGTCACAGCCTGGGCACCCACGCCCCAAAAGGCGATTGCGCGTATGGATAGAGCGCTGCGCGAATTTAGAATTCGTGGTGTCAGCACAAATATTGCCTTTGTCGAAAACCTGCTCAAACACCCAATATTTTTGAGCAATGAATATACCACAAAATTTATCGATGACACGACAGACCTGTTCGATTTTAAAAGCCGTCGTGACAGAGGCACGCGCGTGCTCACTTACATCGCCGATATCAGCGTCAACGGGCATCCCGAAACAACCGACAGACCGCGCCCTGCAGCCGACATAAAGCCGCCAAAGCCTCCTAAAACTGAGGGTATTGCGCAGCCCGGAACCCGCAACCTGCTGGAAGAAAAAGGTCCAAAAGCCGTTGCGGATTGGATGTTGGATCAAAAAGCTTTGCTGCTAACTGACACAACGATGCGCGATGGGCATCAATCGCTTCTGGCGACCAGAATGCGTTCGATCGATATGATCAAAGCCGCCCCGGCCTATGCCAGCACGCTGCCTAATTTGTTGAGCGTCGAATGCTGGGGGGGCGCCACATTCGATGTCGCCTATCGGTTTTTACAAGAATGCCCTTGGCAAAGGTTGCGCGACCTCCGGGCCGCGATGCCAAACCTGATGACCCAAATGTTGCTGCGGGCCAGCAACGGTGTGGGCTATACGAATTATCCCGATAATGTGGTGCAAAGCTTCATCACGGAAGCTGCCAATGGCATTGATGTTTTTCGTATTTTTGACAGTCTGAACTGGGTTGAAAATATGCGCGTTGCGATGGATGGCGTGATAGACTCTGGAAAAATATGCGAAGCAAGCATTTGTTACACGGGTGATATTTTGAATCCGGACAGAGCAAAATATGACATAAAGTATTACGTTGCCATGGGCAAAGAGCTGCGCGATGCGGGCGCTCATATACTGGGCCTGAAAGATATGGCCGGATTGCTCAAACCGGCAGCTGCACGCCAGCTGATCACCGCTTTAAAAACCGAAGTTGGCTTGCCCATTCATTTCCACACGCATGATACATCAGGTTTGGCAGGTGCCACTTTATTAGCTGCGGCAGAGGCCGGTGTTGACGCGGTTGACGCGGCGATGGATGCGTTTTCTGGGGGCACATCGCAACCCTGCCTTGGATCAATTGTCGAAGCACTGCGCCATACCGAACGGGACACTCATTTAGATATCGATGCGATCCGCTCGTTAAGTGATTATTGGGACCATGTGCGTGCCCAATATACAGCGTTTGAAAGCGGGCTGGCAGCGCCTGCATCCGAGGTATATCTGCATGAAATGCCCGGAGGGCAATTTACCAATTTGAAAGCGCAGGCACGCTCGCTCGGGCTTGAAGAAAAATGGCCCGCCGTGGCCAACACATATGCCGATGTGAACCAAATGTTCGGAGATATTGTTAAAGTCACCCCGTCATCTAAAGTCGTGGGCGATATGGCCTTGATGATGGTAAGCCAAGGCTTAACCCGTAGTAATGTGGAAGATCCCAATCTTGATCTGGCCTTTCCAGACAGCGTTGTCGACATGCTACGCGGCAATTTAGGCCAGCCTCCGGGTGGTTTTCCCGAAGCGCTTGTTAACAAAGTGTTAAAAGGCGAGGCCCCGATGACCACGCGCCCCGGGGCCGTTTTGCCCCCCGTGGATCTGGTCGCAGAACGCCTTGCACTGAGCGCGGCGCTGGACGGGCGCGAGGTTGATAACGAAGATTTAAATGGGTATTTGATGTACCCAAAAGTGTTCCTTGATTATATGGCGCGCCATAAAACCTACGGCCCCGTGCGCGCTTTGCCCACCAATACATTCTTCTATGGCATGCAACCTGGCGAAGAAATAACAGCGGAAATTGATCCCGGAAAAATTCTAGAAATTCGATTACAGGCCATCGGAGAAACCGATGAAAAAGGCGAAGTAAAGGTTTTCTTTGAACTGAATGGCCAGCCGCGTGTGATCCGCGTTCCCAATCGCTTGATCACATCACAAGCGATGTCTCGTCCAAAAGCAGAGCAAGGCAACGCAAACCATATTGGAGCCCCAATGCCGGGCGTCGTAGCTTCGCTCGCGGTCAGCACAGGGCAACACGTCAAAACCGGTGATCTGCTTTTGACTTTGGAAGCGATGAAAATGGAAACAGGCATACATGCCGAACGTGACGCCGTGATTAGCGCAGTACATGTGCAGGCTGGCGGGCAAATCGATGCCAAAGATTTACTGATAGAATTTCAACCGGATGAGGCGTCTTAGACCCGTGGCCCTGGCCGCACGCCAAAACATCCAGTTTACAAGTGGGCGGTCGGACATCTCGGCTTGCCCCGTATCTGGAAGAAAAAATCACGACAGAGTGCATTTTACCCCTTGCGGGCGGATCAAGTTGTTTATATCACGCGCCTACCCACAGGATGCGGGCGTAGCTCAGGGGTAGAGCGTTACCTTGCCAAGGTAAATGTCGTGAGTTCGAATCTCATCGCCCGCTCCAATCTTCTTTAAATCAATAAAATAAATGACTTAGAGTGTATTGGCGCACTGTTCTGTAACTCGGTTATTATGCATTCTTAACCAAAAAGGGCCCCCTAATTTCACAGAGGGCCGATCTCATTGTCCTCTCCAATTTAAATTTTACCCTTGCAAACAAACGCTTAAAAGAAGGTGGCCTTAAGGTTACCACCTCGATTTTATAGCTTGATTATTTTGCGCACCCTAAAATGAACGCGGCGCCATGATTTCGCGTAAGGTCGACGGATTTAGCAGTGCCCATCTGGTTGCTAATCCGAGCATCGCCCCGAGCGAGGCCCGTGATAATATTCGAATGATGATATACATGGCTGGATAAGCTAAAACATAAAAACCGCTTATGTTGGATCTGAAAAGCTCAACCCCGATCACCCTCTGATATCAACTGGCTCTCTGTTCCTACTGCGCAAAATATGCCGTGGCATGCAACACAATCCACCGGCGGCTAGATATTTGCGGTGAAACGCTTTAACGGGATTTGGCGATTGAAGACGATCTCTTCACAGTCAGCGGCAATACTCAAATCGCCATTTGGTTGGTAAGCGCGATAACAGACGCCAGCTTTAACATCAGCCTCCGAGCGGCTCTACCAGCATCAGACAATCGCCAACGCCGCGCAGTACCTTGATGCCTTAAGATAATTCCAACTGCCAACGCACTACCCAATTCGCCGACATGCGAGGTGCTCGGCAATCTATCGCTTGGCGGTGGACCTTTGGGATCTTATTCACAACATATGAAAATGAGAATGGTCTATAGGTGACCCTCAACCGGCTCGGACGCGCCCGCTACGAAAAAATTACGCCTCAAAGCGCGGAGCGATGCGATGCGATGAGTTATCTGCCTATCCTGTATATCTAAGAGCAAACAAATTGACGGATACAAAACAAATTCGTCACCCCTTTAATAAATAACTTTTGGTATTTTATATAAGTCTTGACCTCTTATGTTATTCTAGCCTTTTCTGGCCCCAATTAATTTGCATCTGTTCGAGAAAGAGCGTCGCATGACACGCTTATCTCACCCCATCTGTGCGCTTGGAGCCGATATGAGTAATGTCTTTCCGCGAAATATCGCCAGTCCGCCTCCCATTGCTGTTGCTGGGCAGGGCTGTTATTTATATGATGAACACGGAAAAAAATATTTTGATGGATCTGGCGGCGCGGCGGTATCCTGCCTTGGGCATGGCGATCCTGAAATTATTGACGCGCTAAAAACACAAGCAGAAACATTGGCCTTCGCGCATACGGGGTTTTTCACCAGTGCAACCGCAGAACAACTTGCCAGCCTGCTCAGCAAGCATGCTCCCGCCGGCCTTGAGAAAGTCTATTTCGTCTCGGGCGGCTCTGAGGCAGTGGAAGCCGCGATCAAACTGGCGCGGCAATTTCATGTTGAACATGGGCAGCCGCAGCGGCGCCACTTAATAGCCAGACGACAAAGTTATCACGGCAATACGTTGGGTGCATTGGCCGCTGGGGGCAATCAATGGCGGCGCGCGCAATTCGAACCAATCTTAGCGCCGGCCTCGCATATTGCACCCTGTTATGAATATGCTGAAAAGCGGCCGTCTGAAACGCCTATACAATATGCCCAGCGCACCGCACAAGAATTGGAAGATGAGATCTTGCGCCTAGGCCCTGACACAGTGATGGCCTTCATAGCCGAACCGGTTGTGGGGGCAACCATGGGCGCTGTGCCAGCCGTTGAAGGGTATTTCAAACTTATACGCGAAATCTGCGATCGCTATGGTGTTTTGCTGATTTTTGACGAGGTAATGTGTGGAATGGGGCGCACGGGCCACCTGTTTGCTTGCGAAGCAGATGGGGTTACCCCAGATATATTATGCATAGCGAAGGGCCTTGGGGCCGGTTATCAGCCAATCGGAGCAATGTTGTGCCACAAGAACATCTATGCGGTTCTGGAACAGGGTTCAAAATTGTTTCAACATGGCCATACGTATAACGCGCATCCTATGGCCTGCGCGGCTGGCTTGGCCGTGCTGAACGCGATTTTAGACCGCCACCTGCTGGTCAATGTGCAACGAAGCTCTGAGCTTTTATTTTCAGACTTACGCGCGCGTTTCGCGCAGCACCCTTTTATTGGCGATATCAGAGGCCGCGGCTTGTTTATTGGTCTTGAAATCGTGGAAGATAAAGGCCTGAAAAAGCCCTTTCATCCGAAACGCAATATTGCGGCGCAGCTGAAGGCAGATGCGTTTCAAAATGGACTAATTTGTTATCCAATGCGCGGCACCAGAGACGGAGAATTTGGCGATCACCTCCTGCTTGCCCCCCCCTTTATTATGGAAGACAGCAATATCACCGAACTGGCAGATCTGGTCGAAAGCGCGGTTTTGAAGATTGCAGCCTCTGCCTAGAAAAATTTATTTGCGATCAGAGTGCCAGCGGTGCCGTGCGCTGGTTTTTTACTTAAGCTGTTCAGAGTAAATCTGAAGAACCGCATCATCTGGATTGTCCGGCCAACTTGGCAACTCCAAGGTGTAGTAAGATAACAAAGACCACAAACTACCAAATCACTATCAATTGCCCCATTTAGGTTACACGTTGGGCAGGACCAAGCTGCGTGGCTTTATGTCCACAGCCCCTCATGCTTGGCTCTGGGTCCATGGGCCTGCGCAAAATGGCCCAGTCACCTGGGGCTAGGCTTGATTTAACAAAATGGAGAGTATTTTTGCATCAGACAGCGTTAAAAATTGCCCTGCCCACAAAGGCGGCTTCTCCGACTGGCGAGAGCTTGAGGGCAATACGATTGAAACGTTCATCTCGCTTGCCGAGGTGGACCTAGCCAATAAAAAGCCGCAGGAACAAGCTTATTTGGAAAAGTTTGGCATCAAACCGGCGAGCGCGCTGTTCGATATGCATTTTGAGCCTCTGCGCTTTCTCTATGATGGCCTGATACCAGCTGTAGGCCTTACGCTTTTGGCAGCGCTGCCCAAGGTTGGTAAATCATGATCGAACGTTAGGCCCTCGCCAGCAATGGCTGCGCGCCTTGATGCCTTTTTGCCCTGAAATACCAGCGCCCTTATCGATCAAACGAACGGGTAGGCCTGCTGCCTGCAAAGCTCTAGCGCTGGCAATCCCTGACATGCCTGCGCCAATAACAACAACGCCGATTAGATCAGCCCGATGCCTTCCATAATGGCGGGGATCTGTTTCTTGACCTTGAAGAACCCAGCCGTGGCATGGGGCCAGATTGCGCTATCCCAATCCCGGCGCCATTCAACCAAGTCTATTCCAGCCTCCTCCAAGGAGGGCATAGCTTCAAATATCCAATCCCGCAGCGGACCGGTGGGAATATAAGAGGTCGCGATTTGAGTCACGCCTAAGCGAGAGGCCCAACGAGCTAGATCAGTGGGCACTCCTGCTCGCAGCTCTGTTACGTCCAGACCGATGCGCGAGGCGGTGTCGATTAACGCACCTCGCTCAAATTCCTCGACCAATGGAGCAACGGGTCTTGGCGAGCGCAAGTGGCTTGCGGCAAGTGTCGCACATCCGACGAAGTTCAAAGAGGAGAGGTCAAAGTCTTCCGGCCGGCAGTCTTCTTCAGAGATGAGTAGGACCGTTGGACGGTTTGGATCTGGGGCCTGCACGGTCCGGATCGGTGTGACGCCTGGCAGGCCTTCAGGTTCTTCGCTTTCAAGACCCTCGACGACTTCGGCAAGCTCCGCTGGGCGTGGATTAAAGCGTTTGTCAGTGAACTTTGCGATATTCCAAGCTTGCGCATGATAAGGTTTTCCACGCGTGTGAAGGCCGGCCACCCAGCGCCATCCGAGTGTGTTTGACGCAGGATCGCCGTCGAGGAGATGCCTGTAAAAAAAGTCCGCCCCCAATCGCCAAGGCAGTTCAAGCGTGAAGATCCAAATCGAGGCGAACCACATGCGGGCATGGTTATGAAGGTAGCCGGTCTCTACTAGTTCCTCGGCCCAGTTGTCAAAATAGTCGAGCCCGGTTTGATAAGCCTCAGCAGATTCTACACGCCTGCGAAGGCCGCGATCGCGATCCAGAGCCATCAGATCCCGCATCAAGCCTTCTCGGTACTGGTCCCACACAACTGGTCGCCGTTCCATCCACCCTTTGAAGTAACCACGCCAGATGACCTCCTGAATGAACTTCTCAGCGCCTTCAGCTCCATGCTCGAGCACCGCGGTGGCAACTGCGTCTTGTTCCAGCACAAGACGCCGCCGCAAGTATGGAGAGAGCATTGACACGTCCCGGTGTTTGCCCGCCCCTCGATCATGATTACGGCCGTTGGTATACCCTTTGCCCATGCGCGGCGCGAATGCCCTAAGGGTAGCCTCACCAGCCGCTCGTGTTGGCGCCATGAGCTTTGTGTTGGGATGATCAAGCTGCATAGATTCCATCTCCTCGTAACAAGGGAGAAGTAAACTGAAATGCCGGTCTGTCCAATTGGAGCGCGATGAATTGAGCTAAGGTCGGGGGCCAACAATCACCTTTTCGAAGGATTGAGCTTCCAATACGTTGCCCTAAGTAAGGATCTAAGAATAAACCAAACGAATGACGGAGCGCGATTGAGCTTGAAATCAGAAACGACAGACAGGCGCAATTTGGTAGACGCATACCTGCAACTAACGAAAGAAGTTCTTCCCTCATTAGCTAAGAGTGGTGGGCAGGATTGGCCCGTTCGCCAGGATCACTGTTTCCAGCGCATCGTTTTGGACACTATTTGTGGCGGTGTGTGGTACGCATATCTAGACCGTCCTGCTTACAAAAACCTAACGCATGAACAAGCGCGACGCGCGGTCGATCTGTGCCGTGAGATCGCCGAGGGTCGCGCAGACCTTCAACAGCTGAATAACCAGTCGCTGATTTGGCGCGGCAAAAGCCGCATGCGAACTTGAGCAGCCTTTTGGGAAGGTGTTTGAATGCCAAAACGAACATCGCTACAGGATACAAAGCGAGTTGAGACTGCAGACGATCTCGACGACATGGTTCAGAACAAGCGTGGGGGGTGGCGTGCCGCGGCGGCAAAGGCACACCGCCGGCAATGTCGATATATAAAAACGAATGACGGATAAGCTCGTGCGCCTGGCTTATGACGGCGAGTACGAACCCAACGATTAATTTTGCATTAGTGAGAGTGAAAACATGAAAAGCATAATCGAACTCAAGAATTTGGAACTTAAACTATCTCTGGGAACATACGGTCCAGATGATGTCGTTCCAGATGTTCACCTCCTACATCTCAAGCTTACAATTGATCCAAAGTTCGTTTTTATCGATACCGATTGCATGGACCATGTCTTCGATTACGATCCACTGATCGCCGAAATCGATCGTCTCGCGAGCGACGGGCATTATCATACGCAAGAGAGGCTGATGACAAGGATTACTGCAGCCTGCGCGGCGTATGAAGTGATCGAAGCCGTTGAAATCTACCTGAGCAAACGTCCGGTCCTGCGGGACAGCGGCGAACTTGGGGTGAGATTAAATGTCAAGGCTGAAGAGCTTGCAGAAGTCCGTTCATTGATGAAGGGCTAGAAACAAGTAACCGGAAGTGAGCGGACGATGTTTGATAAAATGAAACATCAGCGGCAGCAAAAAAATACCACATCGCAGGATCAAACTGCTACCCTAAGGCAAAGATTAATAAAGGTACGGGCGAACGCTGCTTTTGTTCAGCGCCAAAAGCCAGAGCAGCCGGCTGGCGGGTGCCTAAATAACCGTATGACTAGATATTATTGATTTTAATTTTACTGGTTATATCATTTCTAAAAGCTTCGATTACGACAAAAGATCAAACGCCCTTGGAAGTTTTTGTTAATTTAACAATAGGGAAGGAGGCATGGAAAAGATGAACAATGTACTTGCAGAATTTATATGTACGAAAAAACCAAAGTTTGGCCATTATGTGGGTGAATTTGCGACGCCTGGCATAGGGCATCTGCTGGCTTCTGCAGGTTGCGACTTCGTCTTTTTTGATATGGAACATTCTGGATTTGGATTTGAAACGTGCAAACAAGTGATACGCTATTTTGAGGCAGCCAAGATACCCCTCATCGCTCGCACCCCCACAAAAGACTATGACGGTATCGCACGCCTATGTGATGCAGGGGCAGAAGGGATTATGGCGCCAATGATCAGCAGTGCTGATGAGGCTGCTAAGATCGTAAGCTATATGAAATATCCACCATTTGGAAAAAGAGGTGTAGCCTTGGGCGCTGCGCATGATAATTTCAATTTAGGCACTGTCTCAGTTGAAAAGAGATTGAACGAAGCTAACGATCGTACAACTTTCTTTGCAATGATTGAGACATCAGAAGGTTTAAACAACGTTGAAGAAATTGCTGCCACACCAGGTGTTGATTGTCTTTGGATTGGGCACTTTGATTTGTCAGCTTCTCTCGGTATTCCAGGCCAGTTTGAGCATCCTACTTACCTTGAGGCCGTTACGCATATTTGTGAAGCGACGAAGAAATACAATCGCTCTTTGGGACAACTCATCAATTCCATCCCAGAAGGGAAAACGGTTTTAGCCAAAGAATATGATTTCATTTGCTATGGAACCGATACATCCATCTACCAACGAGCTTTGCTTGAGGGAATTTCTGCGCTGAGGAGCGCTGAAAAAAACTAATTTACTCAAGGTATTTAACCCACGCGGACACGGCTAAAAGGTTAAGGGTTACACGAGCATTATTGCAAATGATCTTGAAAAGTTGATGTTTTATATGGATGATGAAATTCAAAAATCTTCGTGCGGAATTCAAAGTCTTTTTAATAAATAAGGGCCTTTATATTGAAAAAACGGCAAATAATAGGATTTATTGGAACGGGTATCATGGGAACGGGCATGGTACACAATCTTCTTTTAAATGAGTATGACGTAAACATTTTAGCCCATAAAAATAGAGCACCAATTGACCGGTTGGTCTCAAGCGGCGCAAAAGAACTATATTCCCTAAAGGATATTGCACGCCAGTCGGATATCGTAATTTTGTGCTTACCCAATTCAGAGACCGTCAAGGTGGTTCTGACAAAAATCATTTCAGACCTAGAAAATGATACTTTGCTGATTGATTGTACCACGAACAGCGTAGAGGCGGTAAACCAGTTTCAGGCCCGCGCAGTTTCAGGTAGGATTAGATATGCAGAAGCACCCTTAACCGGCGGGCAGCTCCAAGCAGAAACCGCCGCGCTGGGCGCAATCGTGGGCTGTGCGCGCGAAGATTTTGAGGAAATCAAAACGGTTCTGGGCCCCTGCTGTCAAACGATTGAACGTTTTGGTGATATTGGGTCAGGCGCAAAAGCAAAATTAATATCTAATTTTTTAGCTCTTGGAACTGCCACACTTGTTGTCGAGGCTATGAAAGCAGCCCGCGATTGTGAGGTGGATTGGGAAAAATTCTACAAATTAGCCTCTCAGGGGTCAGGCCATTCAATGAGCCTTGATCGTATTGCTCCCAAAGCGATAAACGGCGAGTACGATAGCTATGTTTTTAGCATAGCAAACACATTGAAAGATCTTTCTTACATTCGCGATATTTTTGAAGCCGAGCAAGATTATGGAAAAATGGCTCAACTGTTGTTTGATATCTACCAGCAAAGTAACTCTGAAGGTAACGGCGAACACTTTTTAAGTAGTCGGCTTAAACCTCGCGATTTATAATTCTTGGACATGTAATTGAATTAAGTTTTTAATAAAATCGGCTGGATGGTGCTTCTTACAACAAGCCACCGATCTCTTTTCGGGCAACCCTTGTGACTATAGTTAAAGATAATATCCAACCGGTTAGAACGGCACATGCAATCCCAAACCAAACACCCTGCACGTCGTAACCTAGGTATGAAATAAAAACCCAGATAAAAAAAGCCACACCAAATCCCTGTCGATAAATGCTAATCCACAATGTCCAGATGGCCTGTTTAAGCGCCTGCAATAACGAGTTTATTGCAAAAAGCATCATATAGAATGGGAATAAAAAGGCGTCGACGCGCAGATAGCTACTTGCAGCCTCGATTACGTCTGGATCACTGCTAAAGAGCGAAATCGCAAAAGGGCCACCAAATATCAAAAGAGGGGCAGCCACCGCCGTCATTACAAAACCGGCAGTCCAGCAATACCTCAAAGCAGCGCGTACGCGATCAAATTTAAGGGCCCCAAAGTTCTGCCCTGCAATCGGCAGCAAAGCTCCGGTCATTCCGAGCACGGGAAGTAATAAAATCTGTTCTATACGTAACGCAATGCCATAGGCCGCGACTGCGTGCCCCCCAAATGCCTTCAACGCAAATTGGACAACGAAGCCTGACACGAACATGATCATCAGCGCAGAACTTGCTGGTAAAAGCAGAGCTAAGATTTGTTTAAAACTATCCTTTATCGGTCTAAAGGCTGAACGTTGAACAGATTGCATGATTTTCAATTGAAAAATGCGCAGTGCGATATAGACCATGACGCCGGTTTGGCTGACAATTGTTGCAGCTGCGATGCCATTAAAGCCCATTCCTGACCAGATGGTGGGTAGACCAAACATGAACAGCGGATTGAGCCCTATATTGGCGACAAAAGCCACCATAAGCGCGCGTTGCATGCTGCGGCTATCCCCGTGTGCTTGTAAAATACCATTGCCACCATACGCGATTAAAAATCCGGGCAGTGCAAAAATTAGCCATTCGAAATACCCCAAAGCGGCGTTTCGGTAAGACCCCGGTTCGGATACCAATTCGATAAGCTTTGGGCCCAAAATCCAGCCGAGAACCATGGAAGTAACCGTGATTATAACGCTGAATGTAAGCCCCTGCGCAATGAAGCGCTGCGTTTGTTGCTTATCCCCACTGCCTTTGGCGTTACTGACCAGCGCACTCAGGGCTGAACTTAGCCCAAATCCCAACGCCATCAGAATGAAAATTGCTTGATATCCGATGGCAAGCCCGGCTTGGGCATCTGTTGAAAGAAGCCCCGCATAGTAAACGTCTACGATATTATACAGCGTTGCAAAAAGCATTCCAAAGGCTGCTGGCAATGCAAGAGCGCGAAAGTGCCGGGCCATTGGGCCATTAGTGAGGTTATCTTTTCCCATAGGCTGACATTACTTCCGGTCTGGACGCTTAGCTAATAATTGTTCGCGCCAAATTATGTAAAGGCCAGAAAATGTGACCAAAGCAGAACCTAATAACATTGATAAGCTTGGGCGCTCTTCGGTCACCAGAATGCCTGAAATCAGAAGAATAACAATGCGAGAATATCTTAATGGCATAATGGCTTAAATCTCCCCTATTCATAGGAAGGTAATAAGCAACAAATAACCAACTGACCCGAAACCAACCATGCATGCAACCACCAACCAATTGAAATCAGCAGGAAGATACATCTCCTCATGTATATTAGCGCAAAAATTATAAGAACCCGAATTAAGGCAAGCGGACGCGCAAATACTATAGTAATGGTAGCAGGGCTTGCTGTAGTAATACCCAGTGGCGTTAGTCAAGTGAGGAGGTCCCTCAAACAAAAAGCCACCAAGGCAACAAGCGTCCAAACAATGGAATAGTCTAAGCCTTGTTCTCCTGATTGATGAACCAATAAAACTCCTTGTCCGTCGTCATATAAAATGGGACGTCATATCTTTAATATCACTTCAGATGATGCCCGCGAAACACGATACCCCATCCGTGCGAGGGCTCCGTTTGATATAAACAATACACCAAAGTTGGAAAATATTATAACTGCTTGGAACAAAACCTCGAAAGAGTTGGCAAAGGTCACTTCTCACACAAAATCACCTTGTGACAGCAAGGCAGCGAACAATTCGAGAAGATATTTTAAACTTCCGGCGATAGAACAGAGCAAACGCTGGCGCAACATTGGAATAAGGCTTAAGAAAAGATTATTCGGCTTAGTGATGATGGCTTCATGCCAGACGCTAATCCTTGCAAAGACAAAGGCGAATTGGCAAAATCATTTGGATCGGTCAGTCACAGAAATTTGCTAGGAATTGCACTGAATCAAAAGGGTGAAATTTGGGCTCACGAAATGGGGCCTAAGAATGGCGATGAACTTAATTCAATCCTTTATAGAGCGCACTATGGGTCGCCAATAGTGTCGGAAGGCATTCATTATAGTGTTGCAGTTATCTCAGCGCACGATACCGTATTCCAACGTTCACGCCTCGCCCACACCCTCTGTACCAATTTTATATACTTCCGCTAGGCCAGTAGGGTGAGCTGAGGGTTTGGTGATTAGGTTTTTAGGTATGTCTGATATTGGTTTTAATTAACTATTTCGCATGAAGTTTTCGAAAATAAATTAAAATACTTAATCCAATTTCTTTGTTTGTGACCCGTTTTTAAGGTGGCTCCATAATTTCTACTCGGTTCATCTGTTACAAAACCGAGCAGCGGAAGATAAGTTTCAAACGTTTGATCTTTACGCCTATCAGAGCTTATCGTTACTTTCGCAATCGGAGTTGAACCGAGGATTGTGGGACCAGAACCTGTGCAATTTATCACGACTTCTTCGTCAGAATAGCTCCACCTACAAAAGCACTTCAGGTCCTTATCATGGGCTAAAACGCCGCAAGGTATCAATAACAAAAACAACCAACAAAGACGCATAAAATTACCTTAAAAGTTGCTTTATACTGCACAAAGTAGCATTTTTTGAGACATGAAAAATTTGAAAACCCAATTCCTGACTGAACATAATGACACAGTGGGCACAAATTTCTAATAAGTAAATAATTAGCTTCAAAATTTTCTGCTGAAATCCGAAAGATGGATGTGATGGAATATATAAAATTTATTTTACAAACCGCTTTATTGAACAAATATATGAGGCCTGAACGCTAGTTAAATTTCTTTGATGTCTTTTTAGCCGTATCGGTAGCAGGCCTGCGAAACTCGATGGATGAAATTACGTTCCAATTAAACGGCATTCGTTTGCTCTATAAATTCATCGTCACCTTCAAAAAGGCTGGCTTCGCTTAGATCGTACCAACTGGCAATGATTATTTGGGGAAAACACTTTATAGACGTATTATGATCCACAACGAGGCTGTTATACGCTCTTCGAGCTCGTTGGAGCCCATATTCAATTTGAGATATCTCTTGTTTAAGTCTACTGAATTTCTCATCGAGATTTACTTCGTCATTATTTGTCGCTTCGGCAATGACGTTTCGAAGCGCTAAAGAAACCTTACTTTCCTGTATCGATCTCTGCCCGATGGCAGCTGACGGTTCGATGTTATCAAGGTTTGTAAGTTTTGTCAGCGCGTCAAGTTCTTCCAGCGGATAGCGTTTAAGTATTGTCGTTAATGCTGTGATTAAATTTAAGCGTCGCTTCAAATGCCCGTCTAGTACTGTCCAATTTGCTTTGATAGCTTCATTTCTTGTGATCAGACTATTATATATGGAGATCATGAAAACCCCCAATAGTACGAGCAAAGAAATGAAAACTCCCGTAAGAAGAGGAGCATACATGTCCGACATTTTTTATTCTCTCTCAAAGCGGTCGAGATCTATTACACGAATAGAACGTCGCACCGTAACACAATTTTTCTTTCTTTGTAAAAAGTGTTCCTAAACGCGCTCTAAATTTTTATGGCCTCTTTCTAATAATTCAATACATTGCACTGAGTTAATTACGTTAAGAGTAAACGCCCAAATACTTTACACCGGTTACACAAGGTTCAGTGAACAGTCTTTTGTCCTGCTTGGCCACGCCCTCTGTGACCTTTATATATACTTGGGTTTCGCCAGTCAGGTGAGATGTAGGTTTATTAACCAATATTTTTTGCTGATTTATAAGGCTTCATCGAAAACGTCTAAGTAATGTATGTAGGCTAGCTTACATGCACCTTATTCTTATACTTCCCAGTCTAGGTAATGATCTACTTAGGGGTACGAAAGAAAAAACCGAGAGCGCTTTTGAGTGGTAGCCGCAGTGAAAGTGGAAATCTCACATACGGCATAAATGCAAATTCAATAATCTCTGGGCTGGTTTTGAAATAGCGGGATGAAATTCGGTTAGGCATAGCCAAATTGCTAATTATAGAACCCATTGCGGGCAAAACAGTTTA
>Ga0208950_1000079_pt1 | contig 51982 bp, 52 predicted proteins | sample AOAMet_54_BLW_10_2_FD_188234 | JGI IMG/M metagenome (GOLD analysis project Ga0208950, IMG submission 188234) | Ammonia-oxidizing marine microbial communities from Monterey Bay, California, USA - CAN11_54_BLW_10 (SPAdes) | ecosystem: Environmental > Aquatic > Marine > Intertidal zone | place...
GCAGGAGAACATAATCCTTATGATTATTTACTCCTTTTAGAGCACAATAATGTTATCACCATCGGTCGAACAGGAGATACAAATAACCTACTTCTTGATAGTGAGGAACTAGAGAAAAAAGGTATTGAATTTTTTGAAACTGACAGAGGTGGTGATGTAACTTTTCACGGCAAGGGTCAGCTAATTGGATATCCAATAATGAGACTTCAAGATCCTAAGAAAGTCATACCTTTTGTAAGAAGTCTTGAGCAAACAATAATTAAAACTCTTGGTAGTTTTGATATAGAAGCTTTTTCAAAGGAAGATGATACTGGTGTGTGGACATCAGAAGGGAAAATAGCATCGATAGGAGTAAAAGTTAGTAAATGGACAACATATCATGGTTTCGCACTAAATATCTTTGATAAACTCGAAGGCTTTGACTTCATAAACCCATGTGGAAATCAAGAGGAGAAAATAGCCTCAGTACACACTTTTAATACTGAGATTTCATTTGATGATGTTGTGAATAAAATAACAGAGACGTTTACCGCTGAATTTGGCTACGAAGATGTAGGCATACAAATGTCACAATTCACTCCAACCCAACTTAAGAAACAAAAAAAACATGAAATTGATGAGATGCTTGATAAGGGTGTTTTTCAAAAAAATAACAATCTTGTACCAATTACCATAAAAGGATTATTGCCTAATGAGCCAGAAAGACCAGAATGGATGAAGGTAAAAGCAAACTTAGGTAAAGATTACAGAGATTTAAAGAACTTAATCTCAGAAAAAAAACTCAATACTGTCTGCGAAGAAGCCTCATGTCCAAATATATATGAGTGCTGGTCTATGGGTACAGCAACATTTATGATCATGGGAGATACCTGCACCAGAGCTTGTGGATTCTGCGATGTTAATACTGGGAAGCCTAATGACCTTGATGAATTAGAACCATTGCGTGTTGCAGAAAGTGTTCTGACTATGGGGCTTACACATGCTGTAATAACCTCAGTAAATAGAGATGATCTTCTAGATGGTGGATCACAATTTTTCGCACAGACAATAAATGAAGTTAAGAGATTAAACCCTTCAACAAGTGTAGAAGTACTTATTCCAGACTTTAAGGGAGATAAAGGAGCTATAGATAACATTATTGAAGCAAGCCCGGAAGTTTTAAATCATAATTTAGAAACAGTTCCACGGCTTCAGCGAGAAATAAGAACTGCAGCATCATATGGTCGATCCCTTTCGCTATTGCAGTATGCAAAAGAATCAGCATTCTTAGGTAAGACAAAGACTGGTCTCATTGTTGGAATGGGTGAAGAGTTTGAAGAGGTAATTGCCGTTTTAGAAGATCTCTCACAAATTAATGTAGATATTGTAACAATTGGTCAGTACTTGAGACCAACAGCAAAACATAGACCAATTCATAGGTATGTTGATAAAGAGGAATTTATAAAATATAAATCAATTGGAGAATCTTTTGGAATTCCTCATATTGAGTCAGGACCACTTGTTAGGTCTTCATATCACGCAAAAGACTCTTTTGCCTCTGTGTAACTAGGACCTATACTATTAAAATGTTCGATAAAGTCACAACTTCATTGAGAATTCTTGCAGCTGCAGGTGTTGAGGAAGCGGCATCCGGCCATCCCGGAATGCCATTAGGAATGGCTGACGTTGGAACAGTCCTTTATAAAAAGTTTTTAAAAGTGTCAAATGAAAATCCCTCTTGGATAAATAGGGATCGGTTTATTTTGAGTCCAGGTCATGGATCAATGCTACTTTATTCTTTACTTCATTTAAATGGCTTTGATTTAACAAAAGAAGACTTAAAGAATTTTCGACAATTTGACTCAAAAACACCTGGGCATCCAGAATTTGATTTATCTACAGGTATAGATATGACAACAGGTCCTTTGGGTCAAGGGTTTTCAACAGGAGTTGGTTTTGCGGTTGCTGAAAGATACCTCTCGGAACTTTTAGGAGAAGACATCATCGATCACTTTACTTATGGGATAGTTTCTGATGGAGATTTAATGGAAGGCATCTCTTTTGAGGCTGCCGAACTAGCCGCAGTTTGGAAACTCGGTAAGTTAATTTATGTGTTTGACAATAATAATATTTCAATTGACGGAAGGGTGTCAAAAGTATCGATCACTGATCAAAAAAAGAAATTTGAAGCAATTGGATGGCATGTTCTTGAAATCGATGCACATAGCGAGGATGAGATTAGTACAGCCCTTGAGGATGCAAAGTTAATTATAGATAAGCCCTCAATAATCATGGCTAAATCAATCATTGGTAAATTTGCACCAAACAAACAAGACACAAGTGGAATTCATGGATCACCGCTTGGAGCTGAAGAGATGGAAGAATTTAAGAAAAATCTGAAATGGCAAGGAGATTTATTTGAGCATGATTCAGATGTTTATGAGTATTTTGCTGAGAAGAGAGATGAAGACAACCATGCACACAGTGATTGGGAAAAAATATTCCAGGAAAAATACAAAAGTGATGCAACATTTATGCAAAATTGGGATTTACTAATATCTAATGAGATGTCTATAGATTACAATTATGAAAATTTAACACAGGCCACACGTATTGCAGGATCGAATATATTAAATGAAATTGGAAAATATACTAATAATATTCTTGGTGGCTCTGCAGATTTAACAGCTTCAACCAAACAGATCATTGGTGATTCTACATTCTCAGCATCTGATTTCTCCGGTAGAAATTTAGAGTATGGAATAAGAGAGCACGCTATGGGTGCAATAGTGAATGGCATCACACTACACAGTCATTTAATTGGCTATGGTTCAACTTTTCTAGTTTTCTCTGACTACATGAGGCCAAGCATACGACTTGCGGCTCTTATGGATATTGATTCAGTATATATTTTTACACATGACTCAATATATCTAGGTGAAGATGGTCCCACACATCAACCAATAGAACACCTAATGGCCTTAAGATTAATACCCAATTTAGATGTTATACGTCCATCTAATAGTATTGAAGTTGAATATGCCTATAGATATGCATTTACAAAATCGGGTAATCCAAAGGCTATTGTTCTAACAAGACAAAATCTTGAGTACCTAAAATTTGAAAATGATTATGAAGACTTTACAAATGGTGCATCAGTAGTTGCGGATGGAACAGAAATCACAATATTTGCATCAGGATCAGAATTAGAGTTAGCATTTAATGTGAGAGAATATCTCAAAGAGACATCCGTAAGAATTGTGAGTACTCCAATTTTAAATAAATTAGAAAAAGCTGAACCCGAAGCCATTGAGAATCTCAAAGTTAGTAATTTAAATTTTACGATTGAACTGGGGAGATCTATAGGTTGGGAAACATATTTAGGAGATGTAACAAAAGCGTTTAGTATTGACCAATTTGGGATATCAGCACCAATTAAAAACTTACAAGAGAATTTTAATTTTACGGTAGAACATATTGGTGATGAAATTAAAAAGTTTCTAAATTAACAACCAGTATATTTTTTCATCTCTGATTTAGTTCTAGCTCCTGCAACTCCATCGGGAATAAGCCCAACTTTTCTTTGAAATGCCTTTATAGCTTCTTTTGTGTAAGAACCCATTTCTCCATCAATGATACCTGGATTAAACCCATTATTTGATAGATAGGTCTGAATTCCCTCAACGGAATTAAGGTTTGCATCTCGATTATCACGAGCATTACAGGTATTAGTTACACATCCTGTATAACTCCTCATAGACGCTTTTGTTTTATTGCCCACAATTCCATCTGCTAATAAACCATTTATTGTTTGAAAAGCTTTTATAGCTGCCACTGTTTGTGGTCCAGATTGTCCATCAATTGGTCCTGGCTTAAAACCGTTGCTTGTTAAAAACTTTTGTATTTCGAGTGTATTCCTTAAATCAGCATTTGAGTTATCTTTAGCAACACAATCATCATTTCCTTCATTTGGATTTGATACAGCTGTTTGAGCTGCTGGATTAACTTCACCTCCAACTGGCTCCCAACCACTTTGGAATGGTGTTTGGTTGTACACATCAGAACTTATTAAAGATTTAGATACAAGTTTATTAATCATAAATGAAACTTCACCAATAGACGTTTTTCTACTAGGACAGAACTTATCAACAAGGGAACTACACGCTGGAATAATATCATTAGCTGCCAGGGTATAAATACTAGACGTCCACTTACTTGCACCTTCATCAGAATATGGATCTGAACTACCTGTAAGATCGGTAGCCGAACCAGCCTTTATAGCTTTAGTTAACATACAGGCAAATTCATCTCTAGTTACGGCCTCTTTTGGTAAATATTGAAAAGGGCTTCCAAAACAAACTTGCATACCGTAATAAGGCATACCATTTATAGCTTGTTGATAAATACTTTGATCGTCATCACTATATGCATTTGGAGCATCTAGGGGGATACCCCCAGTGACAGCAACAACGGCAGCTGCTTCTTCTCTTGTAATAGTTTTATTTTGGCAAGCAGTGGAGCTCTGAGAACATTTATCGAGTAATCCAGCCTTACTTAAATAGAGAAGACCACTACTTGAGGTAGCATATTGTGCAGTATCTCCGGATGATGTAACAACACTTCCACCAGTTGAGCTGCTGGATGTAGAAGTAGTATTAACTGTTACTGGGCCAACACTTAAAGTTGAGACATCTGAAGCACTTGAAGTTTTAAAATAATGAGAAGTAAAACCTAATTGAGATTTTATATTTCTTCCAGATTTTTTTACAGTTCTTGCTGCTCCATTTTTGTATCCTTTCATTGTGACTTCAGTCGCAGCACCTGAAGTTGCAGCACCTGAAACATAAATATCTGTAATAGCATCAAAACAGGGAGTATCACCACATAAAATATTCTTAGAGAGCTGATAGGTAGTGAAATCATATGACCAAGCTGCTTTTGAGTTACCCACTCTATTATCGATTGACCAAGGATCATCTACAGTTTGAAGATATGGCCATACTGTTGAAGATCCAAATCCAACTGCATTATCATTAGTTTTACCTCCTGTGGAGGATGAATAAAAAGCCTGGATCACTCCGCTTCTTGTATATCCACCACCATAGGTAATGACTTTTCCGGATGTATTATTTACAGCTTGAACCCAATTTGGACCTGCAATTTCTTTCAGGTAACCATAGTAATATTGACTCGATGCAGTAGAACCAATATGACACCAACAGTATGCTTTTTGTTTCTCAGATAATCCAGCGTCGTAAATAGTTTGTTGATTTGGGATATTCTCATCTAGGTAATGAAACACTGCATAACTTCGGCCAACTAATGCCTGAGCTTCCAGTGCTTTTACATTCCAATGAGACGGCATTTCAGCCAGTCCATATAAATACTTTTCTAAATTTACAGCAAGAACGACATGAAAACCTGTTGAAACTGATTTGGATCTGAGCTTCAGTTCACCATGCTTATGCTCCCTAGGACCAACTCTTATTCTTCCACCTTCAGACCATTTAATCGTTATATTGCAACTAGCAGTTTGTTTCGAAACCAATGGATGGCCAGAAAAATAACAACCATTACCTGAGTTAATTACTGAGATAGTTGCACCACCACCAATTTTTATAGGACCCCAAACAGATTCACAAGGACCATCACCGGCAGCATCATCTTTAATAGCTGCTATTGTTCCATCGTCTATTGCACCCGATTGGTTTATTCCCTTAGAAGCTTGATAGTTTCTAAGGGCATTTGCAGTTTTATCACCATAAGCACCGTCTACGGGTCCTGGCTCGTAGCCTCTAGAGGCTAAAAATCCCTGTATACCTGCAGTTTGAGAAAGACCTTCTTGACATATGAATAATGTTGGAGGACTTGAAGATGGCAAAGTAGTTAGAGAAATATTTTTTGCATTCCTTGCTAAACCAACCCAAAGTGCTGACTTATCAGTTGCAATTTCTGGAGAGGATAATGAAAGTTCAGAAAGTTGTTTGTCTACAGTGTCTTTAAAGTAGTAGTTAACTACCTCATCTGAAGTACATGAGCTTGTGTTAGCACAAAACGATGCTCCAAGTTCTGTTAGACCTTTGGCACCATACTGACTTAACCCAACTCCGTGACCCCAACCACTTCCTGTAAATGTAAAAGACTCTTCAGAGTAGGAGCGCATTGCTTGTTTCGTCGCAGGACCGACAACACCATCAGGAGCTAATCCTGATGCAGCTTGAAATGCTTTAATAGCAGAGGTTGTTCTATTTCCAAAATCTCCATCAATTGGTCCAGGATTAAAGCCGTTACAGTTTAAATAAGTTTGTATGTCTTTGATTGATTCCAATGGCGCAACTGCATTCGAAGCACAGCTGAAAGAGTGGTTTGGAATGGGTAGGATTTGGGCTGAGGCAGTATTTTGCCCCATGAGGAAACAAATGAAAGCCAGTACTCCAATTAAAGATATTTTTTTGAATATGCCCTGAATCATGATTCTATTTTAGATAACCCCAGAGCAATTGTGTCGTTTAGAGCGAACTTTTCCATTTTTTATACATATATTTTCCGAGAACCAATGAGAAATAAATCATAAATACTATATATGTAACAGGAAATAGTTCACCTTGCCTACTTGCAAAAACTTGTGGAGATAGAAGAAAAATGCTTAAAAACATAAGGATGGAAAGGTACTTATATGACGAATAAGCCTTTAGAGAAAAGAATGATAATGACGTGAAAATCAGAAGTGAAATTACAAGATTTTTACTTAATATCGTATCTAATTTACTCCATCCAGTTACTAAAAGTATTCCAAGACCTAAAAGTAAAGATATAAATATGTCTATTTTATTTTTTTCATTAGCCATACATACATTATTGTAAAAGGAGTATGAATTTGAGCACATTTATCTATCTTGTTTTAATATTGAGTATTCCTTATTTTTGGTACATCAGATACTCAACTAACCCTAAAAAAGGCTTCAGCATACTATTCATCGGGGTAATTTCTGTAATTTTATTTATAAATTTTAATCTTTTTGTATTGGCTGGCTGTACACTGCTTGGATCAATTTTGCTACACAATAACAATAACTTAAGCCATCTCTCTTTTATTACTAGCTTTATAGTTTTAATCATCAGTGCATTTAATACAGGTGTAGAAAACTTAATTTGGAATATTTTACCCATAGCCCTTGTCAGTGGGATCTTTTCCTTAATGATGATTGGTCACTGGTTTTTAGTTGATCCAACAATTACTAGGATCGGTATGAAAAATATAGCTAGATCATCAATATTCATAGCAGTTGTTCTTTGCTTATTACTTTTAATGGGGTTCGCTTCAGAAGAGTTATCAATTTTTTATAGAAATATTATTCTTGGTCTATATGTATCATCGGGAATACTTTCATTAGGTTCCTTAAAATCATTAAATGAAAAATCATACACGGGAGTTATGGCTGCTACGGGCCTAAGTTATCTTTCACTTCTAGTCTCACTTGGAGGTACAGGTACCCTTATACTTTTGCCATAGCACTATGCTGACTATATGAAAATCTATACAAAAAATGGCGATAAGGGGAATACGAAACTTCTTTATGGTGGTTCGGTATCCAAGGATAATTATGAACCTGAAGCAGTCGGCACTGTAGATGAGCTTGTTGCATCCCTTGGAATTATTAGAGCTGAAAAAGATTTACCACTCGAAACTAAAGAAATAATATTAGAGATTCAAAGAGAGTTATTTATCGTTGGAGCAGAAATAGCAACATCAAAAGTGAATAGGAATAAATTACAAGCTGGTAAAACCCTTGTGGAAGAAATTATGATTACAAATCTTGAAACAAAAATCGATATCTTAGAGGAGAAAAATGGAATCCCTGATTTTTTTGTTGTTCCCGGTGAAAATACAATCTCATCAAAAATTGATTGGGCACGAGTAGTCTCAAGAAGAGCTGAAAGAAAATGTGTAACTTGGCAAAAAGCTTACGAGATTGAAGACTCTATAGCTATAAAATACTTGAACAGACTTTCAGACTATTTATGGATGCTTGCAAGAGATTTTGAAAAAGATTGGACACCGAGTAATTAAATGAAAATGGATATATTATTTTTTAGTAAAAAATTTGAGAACAAAGATGAATTCATAGTCGACTCAAAAACATTCAGCGAGTACATAACAACTCACGGTTTTGAGGGAAAACCAAAACAAATCCTTTTGATGCCACCATCTTTGTCTTCAAGAGGAAACGAAACGATCCTAGTCTCTTCTGAAGACATTAAAAGTACTGATCTCATAGAGTTGGGTTATTTAATCGGAAAACAAATACAAAGTAGCGTAACAATCGAAATTGTTAATTTTGAGGGAAACAAAGAGCTTTTGATTCAGGGAATTATGTTTTCAGAGTATAACTTTGACTCCTATAAAACAATGAAAACAAAAGAAAGAATCGAGCTCAACTTTTCTGAAGACTTAGATACTCAAAGTAATAAGTTAAAAAAAGAAGCAGTATTTTGGGTGAGGGATATGATCAATACGCCACCTCTGGACAAAACTCCAGAATTTTTTATAGAGAGTATAAAAAATTTAAATACTGAGATAAATCTTGAAATTCATGACGAAGAATGGCTTGAAGAAAATAATTTTGGAGCTGTTCTCGGAGTTGCTAAGGGATCTGAGAGAAAACCTTATTTTTTAGTGGGTGAATACAACAAAGAGGCAGATTTTCAAATTGCACTAATTGGGAAAGGTGTAATGTTTGACTCAGGTGGGCTTTCCTTAAAATCTCCGGCTGGAATGGAGACAATGAAAACTGATATGGCAGGAGCAGCTACTGCTTGGGGAGTAATGAGTTTGATTTCAAAACATAAAATAAATGTTGGCCTGACAGTTTTTACTCCAATTGTAGAGAACATGCCCAGCGGTAGTGCCATTAGACCAGGCGATGTTTTAACTGCAAGAAATGGTAAAACAATTGAAGTATTAAATACTGATGCAGAAGGAAGACTAATTATGGCTGACGCTCTTGCATTTGCCTCCGAAAAAAAACCAGATTTAATCTGTGATGTAGCAACTTTAACTGGAGCCTCCTATGTAGCGTTAGGTTTAGATATTGGAGCAATTTTTTCAAATAATAAAGATATAGAAAACATTTTTATTAATTCAACAGAAACATCTGGAGAAGAATTTTATCCTCTGCCCCTGCATGAAGGTTATAAAAAATTAATAGAATCTGATATTGCTGACATGAAAAATACTGGTGGACGCTTTGGAGGAGCTATAACAGCAGCACTTCTTCTTGAAAATTTTGTAGAAGATTTAGATTGGGTTCACCTTGATATAGCCGGACCAGCTAGAGCAAGTAATAGAAAAGGTGCGACTGGATTTTCAGTGTTAACTTTATTTGAATTTTTTAAAGACTTAGCTATGAGTCATCTTGAGAGTTAGCAACAATAAAAATTAGGCTATCTCCTGTAGAAACTGTTCCACCTTGGGCTACATTTGTTCCAATAACCTTGCCTTGACAATCTGGTATTTCAGATTCTTCAAATGAATTTTTCAAGAACAAGATAACACTTGTTTCTCTCATAAAGTCTTTGATTAAAATTTCTGCTTCATCTTTCGTATAAGTACAAGGAGGAATATTTGGAATTGCAGCTGTAAACTTTGTACCAGAAACTTCTAGTACAACTTCTGTCCCCTCAGGCATCTCTTCTCCACTTTCAATACTCTGAGTAAGAACCAATCCCGGGGCCTCTTCAGAATCAATTAGCTTTATTGTTGGTAATATATATCCAGAAAATGCAATTTCTTCAGCATCGATGATATTAAGTCCTAGTAACTGAGGTATTTCAATTGTTGGAATTTCATAATATTTATCAATATCACTTGGATCAGCTGGCCACTCTTCAATTGGTAAATCTTCAACAACTTTCTCCATAAATTCTTTCCAAATAGGTGCTGGTACCCTTCCTCCAGAAACACTTGATACAACTTCACCATTAATTTCAACATTTGTAAGAGGGAGCTGTTCTTCTGCAAAACCAATCCAGACTGAGGAGGTGTATTGAGGAATAAATCCAATAAACCAAGCTTCTCTGAATCCTTGATGAGTTCCGGTTTTACCAGCAATTGGCCTGTCATCAAGTACAGCTCTAGTTCCTGTACCAAACTGAGCAGCTACTTCTAGGGTTTTCCTTACAGCCGCGGCAGCTCCAGGATCAGGAATAGTTACTCTTTGGGATGATATGTGTTGATAAAGTATCTGACCATTAGAGTCTGTTATTTTATCAATTAAATACGTAGGCGCTAAAGAGCCATTATTTGCAAAAGAAGAATAAGCTGAAGCCAGTTCAATTGGAGTTACAGCTCCTGCACCAAGAGTTAATGAAATTACGGGATCTAATTCTGAGTCTATACCAATTCTGTTGGCAGTACTGGAGAGTTTTTCTCCACCAAGCTCTGAGGCAAGTTGTGCAAACACTGTATTCACTGATTTTCTAGTCGCTTCTTCAAGTGAAACCATTCCTGAGGTATCTAGAAGTTTAATTGATCTATTATATTCTGATTTATCTATACATGGTTTGAAGATAAATTGAGTTTCACTTTCAAGGTTAATTTGAATTAAATTATTTTGTTCTTCAATCAAGACAGGATCGCTAACTTGGATTAATGTTCGTCCTTCATCATCTTCAGTGGTCAAGTTCTCATCTTCGGAGTAAATTACAATACCTCCATCTTCAGAATATTGGCCTAGTGCAATACCTATTGCTAATAATTTATCGCCCTCTTCTTCAAGTTCATCTATCTCTGACGAAATAGGAAACTGATCAATAAAATCTTTATTTTTCAATTCTTCGGCATGAAAGCCAACACATTGAAGTTCAATCGCTTTGTCTTGTGCGGGAAGTTTATTTATAAACCTATCAGCTGTAATTGAAGTTCCATAATTTCTAACCACCCATTTCGTGCCAATACCATCTGGAGCGCAAGGATATCCACAATCAATTTCAACAGGGCTTCTTGAGTCTCTTGTACTATAAAGTTTTGCGCCAGCCTCTAAAGCTGCAAGTAGAGTAATTGGTTTAAATGCTGATCCAGGGTTTCTCTTACCTTGCGTAGCAAGATTATACTGCTCTTCTTCGAAAGGTAGCCCAGAAGCCATAACCTCAATGCCTCCAGTTTTATTATTGATTAATGTAATTACTCCTGTTGGCTTAGGTTCGGGTTCTTCTAGATTTACACCAGCTTCCAAATCTATAATTTCAGATGGAACCCATTTATTCAAAACCTCGTTAGCGTGATTTTGTAATTCTAAATTAACTGTTATATTTATAGTCAAACCACCACCACCAGTACACGAAGTGTCATCTGATGGACATCCAAAAAGAGCTTTTTTCCTTTCTTCTTTTGTAGAACCAAGAACTGCAAACTTTGGTTCATTAAGTAATCTTCTTTTTACCTCAGCAGAAACATGTTCAGCTTTATTTGAAAGTGTATTTGGTTCTGCAATTGTAAGTGGGGCTAATTTTGCTGACCTATGTTGTATGTCAACTATAAATCCTTCTTTAAGCATGACATCTAAAACATCATTTCTTCTATCCAGTACTCTTTCTGGATATTTTCTAGGGTTGTAATATGCTGGACTCCTTATGATTACCACTAGTGTTGCTGCCTCATCTAAAGTAATATCACCAACATCTTTGTTGAAATATTCAGACGAAGCCGATTGGAGGCCATAAGCTCCAGAACCCCAATATATTGAATTTATATAATATTCTAAAATTTGATCTTTTGAATATCTTCTTTCTAATTCAGCTGCTACAACAGCCTCTGCAACCTTTCTTCTTATCGAGATTTCATCGCCAACAAAAGATTGTTTAGCCACTTGAGATGTAATAGTTGAACCACCTCTAGTAACTCCTCTTAAGTTATCAACTACAGCACTTAATATGGCTACAAAATCTACACCTTCATGTTGATAGTAATTACTATCTTCTGCAGCAAGGAGTGTGTTTATAACAAAAGGAGGGACATCTGACAATTTGATTGGATCCCTATTGAGACCATCATGAAGTTCGTCTAATATTTGATTATCTGAAGTAACTATTATTGAAGGTTCAGATAATGATACAAAATCTAACACCATACCCTCAGCCCTTGGTAAGAATTTTTCTTCCAAATTGGTTACCACTTCCATTGCAGATTTTATAGGTAAAAACGTGAAAAAAGCAAACCACCCTGAAAGCAATAGAGCACTTACTAAAAGACCAAATCCAGCTATATATTTAATTCCATATCTGGATTTATTTTCTAAATTATGGATTTGTGCCATTACTTAATTCTAGTGTCTATAAAAATCAATTTAACATTAGGAGTAGTAATAGGAATACATGTAATATAGATTAACAATGGATTATTCACCAGGACTTAGAGGCGTAATAGCTGGAGAAACTCAAATTTCCACAGTAGGAATGGAAGGAACCTCACTTCGATATAGAGGGTACGATGCTGTAGGTCTTACCAACACAAATACATATGAGGATGTTGCATCCTTAATAATCGATGATGATTTGGATGGAGAATTATTTAAAAAGTCATTTTCCAATCATTACAAAAAACTCTCAGAGGACTCAGGACTAATTGAACTAATTAATAGGTTAAAGACAGAACAACATCCTATGGATGTAACAAGGACAGCTATTTCCTATATTGGTGAAGCTAATGAAAGTAACAAGTTAGATGCTGCTAGTAAGGTCACTGCAATAGCTTGTTTAGCTATTGCTTCATACAACAAAGAATTATCAGACGTTTTAGACCAAAAATATACAGTAGCAAGTTCACTTCTACCAAATAGCTCTACACAACAACAACTTGAAGCATTAGATGATATGTTAATTCTTTATGCTGAACACGGCTTTAATGCTTCTACTTTTGCTGCTCGTGTCACCGCTTCAACAAGATCGGATTTAATAAGCGCAATTGTTTCAGGAGTGGGAACCCTGAAAGGAGAGCTACATGGTGGAGCAAACGAGGCAGCCGTAGAATTAATAAACAGTTTCAATACTCCTGAGGATGCAAAAAATGGCGTGTATCAGCTACTTGAAGATAAAAAGAAAATTATGGGTTTTGGTCACGGTGTTTATAAAATCCAAGACCCAAGAAGTCCTGTTGTAAAAAACTGGGTTGAAGTTCTGTCAACTTCAGAAGAATCTATTAATAAATACGAAATAGCCAAAACCATAGACTCAATTATGGATTCTGAAAAAAAATTATTCCCAAATGTAGATTTTTATGGAGGATTGCTACTTTCTGAATTAGGGTTTGCTGTTGACGTATTCACACCAATTTTTGTTGCTGGTCGTTCTGTTGGATGGTCAGCTCATTATTTTGAACAAAGAAATCAAGATACTCTAATTAGACCTGCTGCAAAATATACAGGAATTCAAGAAAGATAATCACAACTTGAATGAGCCATCTTTTAATAATTTAATCACGAATTATTTAGAAAACGAAGTTCTCTTAGATGATGAAACCTTAATTTCCACAAAGTTAGCACTTCTTGACACGATTGGTTGTATTTTTGATGCTGCTGACGGATCTCAACCAGTTGCTTTTGCAACACGCGGCGAACACCAGAAAATAAATAATCCTTTTAAGTATGCACAAAATATAAATAACAACAGAGATATGGGAAGATATTTTACGACCTTGATACGCTGGCATGATTATAACGATACTTTCTTAGCTAGAGAATGGGCTCATCCATCAGATAATATAGGATCATTGCTTGCATATTTTATGTCAAACTCTGGTTCTTTTAGAGATTTATCTGAAGCTATTGTGAAAACTTATGAGATACAAGGCTCTCTATCATTGGGAACATCCCTAAACAAAGAGGGTTACGACCATGTATTTTTTGTAAAAATTGCTTCTGCGGCTGTTTATTCTCACTTGCTTTCAGGTGGCAATAAAGATGTTGTCACCAGAACAATTAATAATGCCCTATTAGATGGACCATCTTTGAGAAGCTACAGACATACCCCAAATGTTGGGAGAAGAAAAAGCTGGGCCGCCGGTGATGCTGTATCAAGAGCAATTGAACTATCAGAAATATCATCTCTTGAAGATGAAAAATATGATGGTATTTTAAAAGATCAAACTTGGGGATTCGAAAGTATTTACTTTCAAGATGAAATGATGAAGTTTGGTAAGACACTCGACAATTGGGTTATTAATAATGTTCTCTTTAAAGTTCTCTATCCGGCTGAATTTCATGGGCAGTCTGCCGTTGAAGCAGCTGTACAACTTTCAGAAGAGTATCTAAACAACAAAGATGCTTTAAAAAATATTTTAATAGAAACACATGAACCTGCCGTAAGAATTATTAGTAATAAGGATATATTAAATAATGCCTCTGATAGAGATCACTCTTTGGAGTATATGGCGGCAGCAGCACTTTTATTTGGTGACGTAACAAGTGATAGTTATGAAGATACCTTCGAAGGATATAAAGATATTGAGCAACTGAGGAAAAAAATTATTGTAAAAGAAAATCCTGAATTCACTGAAACATATTACAAATTTGAAAAACGAGAGATTGCTAATAGTATTTATCTTGAGTATGAAGACGGTAGTAAATCAGAAAAGATAACTGTTAGGTATCCAATTGGCCATCCCAAAAGACGACAGGAAGCAATCCCTCTTATTAGAGAAAAATTTATTAAGAATACTTCACGTCATTTAGATCAAGATCAGGCAATTAACCTATGGACATCTATATATGATCTAGAAACAGATGCTGAATTTAGTCAATTGATTAAACTTTTATTGAATGAGTAAAACTATATATTTACTAGTAGGTGGTGAAGCCACAAGACTCAAGCCACTATCAGAGGGAATCCCTAAAGCGTTATTAACTGTAAAAGACACTTCCATAATTGATTTAATTATTGATAATCTTGAGCAAGCTGGTTTTGAAAAATTTAAGTTATTATGTTCCATTAAACATAAGGAACAGTGGGAACAGTACCAAAATCAGACAACAAGATCTATTGAATTATTATTTGAAACAGAAAAATTAGATACTGCGGGTTACATTGTCCAAAACATAGATGCATTTGAGGAAACATTTTTTTGCATGAACGGTGATTTGCTTTTAGACATGGATTTCGAAACATTCATAAGTTATATTGAAAATGTTTCAAATTCAACCATATGTTCCGTTCAAGTTGACAATCCATCAAGGTTTGGAGTATTACATCTTGATAATGATAAGGTTGTAAATTTTATTGAAAAGCCAGATGATTTAAAGTATGGAAACAATATCAGTATGGGTTTTTATTACATTTACAAAAAGGATATATTGAAAATCAAAGAATATTTAAACATTCCAGCTTCCTTTGAAAAAGATGTTTTTCCTTCTTTGGCACAAAATTTGCTTTTAGATTGTTATAAGGTTGATGGCAATATGATTGACGTTGGAACAAGGGAATCATACATAAAAGCACATACAGATATAAACGATAACTGGATTGCAGAAAATGTAACCTTGGGTTTAAATACTGAAATTGAAAACAGCGTAGTATTTGAGAATTCTCAAATCGGTAATGATGTGAAAATATCTAATGCAATAATTCTTAAAGATAGCGTTATACCTGATGGTACGATTATCACTAAAGAAATATATAAATGAAAACAGAAAAAGCACTAATTACAGGTGGAGCGGGTTTTATTGGCTCTCATCTTGTTGATGACTTAATTAAAAATGGATATGAAGTTATGATTGTTGACAATCTATTAAGTGGCAACAAGGAAAATATCTCTAACATAGTAAGTAATAATATTTACTACGATGACATTGGCTCTGATAAAGTATTACAAAATATAATAGAATTTGATCCAGATATATGTTTTCACTTAGCTGCTCAGTCTTCAGTTGTTATCTCTGTAGATAACCCAATGTTAGATTTTGAACACAACATTTTGCAGCCACTCAAACTTATAAAAGTTTTACTCAAAACGAATTGTAGGAAGCTAGTGTTTTCCTCATCCGGTGGGACAATTTTTGGCGAACCGGAGATTATCCCAACCTCTGAAAAAGATTTTGCTGGAGAACCTGAATCTCCATACGGAGTAGCAAAGAAAAGATTAAATGAATTTATTGAATTATTGTTGGAGGATATTCCAACTATGTCCTATTCGATACTCAATTTTTCAAATGTTTATGGGCCTCGACAAGACCCTAATGGAGAAGCAGGTGTTATTTCTATCTTTACAAGCAAAATGATGAATAATGCAGAACCTATAGTGTTTGGCGATGGCAAACAAACAAGAGATTATATTTATGTTCAAGATGTTGTTGATGCATTAATCAAATCTTCTGAAATTGATGAGAACTTATTTTTAAATATTGGCACTGGGGTAGAAACTTCTGTAAATGAATTAGTTTCTACTTTAAAAAATACTATAGGCTACGAAGGCAAGGTTCTCTATTATCCAAAAAGAGATGGAGAGCTTTTAAGAAGTGTACTTGATAATTCAAAAGCAAAAAAAGTATTAGGATGGGATCCCAAATTTTCCCTTAATAACGGGATCATTGAACTAATTCAATGGCTTAAAGCTTAGAGAAAAAAATCTTCGTCAGCATCTCTAATAATTTCATTTACTCCTTTTTCGGAGAAATTGTAAGAATACCCTCGAATTATAGCTACAGGCACTTCATCAACTTTGTTCATAACCAATTCCGAGGCAGCTGCTAGCTCGTCGATGATTGCTATTTCAGTAGCCATCAAGTCATTTCCAAATGAGTCAGTGGTTCCGATATAGCTTGATAGTGGTTCAATACCTGAACAACCAATTGCAACATTAGTTTGTCCCTTTCTCCAAGCTCTACCGAATGTATCACTAATAATTACCGCTACATTGACACCATACTTAGCATTAATTTTATGTCTGAGAGCACGGGCAGTTTTATCTGGATCTTCAGGTAAAAGTAAAGCATAGCCTTTGTCAATATTTGATTTATCAATACCTGCATTTGCACATATAAAACCATGTTTTGTTCTTGCAATCACTGTTTCTCCACGTTTTCTGAGAATTTCAGTTGATTCATTTTTTAACACTTCAGATATATCATTCGCTTCTAAATCAATGGCTCTGTCTTCTATTTTGGAAATAATTTTTTGAGTGACAACTAAAACATCATTTTCCATAAACTTTTCTTCAATATCACTTAAAGCAACATCTAAAATTTGAATCAAATTATCTTGTTTTTTAAACTCGGGTAAACCAAAAATAGGTATGATCTTTACTATATTTTCATTCATCACTAATTATTTCATTGGCTAAGTTAATAGCAATTTCCTTATCCGAAAATAAAATGTTCTTTGTTTTGACATTTTTTTCAGACTTTTCATTTTCATGAACGATATAGTTATTTGCGATGTCTTTATAGAAAATTTTTAATCCCTCTATATTAGGTTCAAGTCCGAAAGCTTTAAAATTTTCATCAGAGGGACCTTTTAAGGCTTTGTTGTCGATAAAGGGGCTAACAACTGTTACATTCCCATTACTAGAGATCAATTCTTTTATAATGCTAATACTTAATATTGGTCCAATTGAAAGAATAGGATTTGATGGTCCGATAACTATTTGATCAGCTTCCATGAGAGCTTTTTTCACTTCATCTGTAATCGATGCATTTTCAGCACCTTTATATGCAACTTCTTTTAATTCAGGTTCCGCTTTTCGTTCAACGAAATATTCTTGAAAGCTCAATATTTCATTATCAGATGTTGTCAACGTCGTCTTAATTTGATCATTAGTCATTGGTAGTAAGTCACAGTTTAAGTTATAAAACTCAGTCAAAAATTTAGTAATTTCTGTAAGAGTTTGCCCATCATGTAACATTTGATTTCTTAATAGCTTAAGTGCAAGATCTTTGTCTCCAATTGAAAATTGTTGGCTTTTATAATTCTTAAAATAATCGCTGACATTGAAAGTATCGTCTTTTTGCCCCCACCCAAATTCGCCTTCCATATTGGCGAGAGCATACATGACAGAATCCACATCAGGCGAAAGTTTTACACCATGAATAATTTCATCATCACCTGTATTAACAATTATTGATAGGTCAATATTCTTTTGGGCATAAAACCCTTTTGCCAGCTTGGCCCCGCCAATTCCTCCAGAAATGTAAGCTAACTTTTTCATCTCGAACCTATATCTAGTAAATATTCATGTAACATTTTATTAATGGTAGACAAAGAAATTATAGAAGCAATTGCTGAATTAAGTGAATCTGAATTAAAACGTCTCAAACTTTTAATAGATAATAAATTAGACCTTGATATAAACAATTCAAAAATCTCTTATCGCAGTAAGGATATAAAATGCGGCAGAGAATCCTGTAATTCTTGTCCACACGGTCCTTACTGGTATGCAGAGTGGACAGAGAACGGTAAGCGGAAAACTAAGTATTTAGGAAAAATATTAAATGAAATTATTTAAAAACAAACCTGTAACTCACCTCAATCAGATCTATTTTTACTTAGTTGCAATTCTCATCCTCAGGCTAGACCTTGTGTTTCTTAATACAATGCCGACAGGGGGAGATATGGGTGCCCATGTTGTACCTATAAAGTATTTTATTGAGAATTTCGCATTAAACTTCCAACTAAATGGTTGGTCAAATGACTGGTTTGCGGGTTATCCCTTATACTTTTTTTATTTTCCATTTCCAGCCGTAGTTACTTTTCTACTAAATTTAGTTTTTCCTTATGGTGTAGCTTTTAAATTGATGGTTATCGGTTCAATATTGTTAACAATTTACTCTTTTGAAAGATTATTCAGAAACATGCAATCTAATTTTTCAATCTTTGGCTACATTGCTGGTTTAACATATATTCTTACAGAGTCTTTTACTATCTATGGAGGAAATCTTGCATCAACACTAGCTGGTCAGTTTTCATTTACATACTCAATTGCTTTTGCTAACTTGGCTATTGCTCATTTAACTAAATCAGATAAAAATAATAGACATGTTGTAAGTGCGATATTTTTAGGCTGCAGCTTACTTAGTCACTTGATTCCTTTCCTAATATATGCCCTTATCTACTTTTATTTTTGGATCAAAGCCAAAAACACAACAGTAGAAAAGTTCTCTTCAGGCTTAATTTTTCTATTTATAACAATCAGATTTACAACCTCATTACTAACTAATTTAGAGTACACAACCAATATGAGTTACACGCCGTTCACAAAATTAAGTGACTTAGTAAAAAGTGATATTACACCCTATATACTTGTTATTTTTATTATTTTATTATTCAATATGAAGTTAGTGATGTCATTCAAGGTGACGTCACTTTTTGAGTGGTTCATTGTAATTTTTTCTGTCCTTTTATACTTCTATGTTCCTGAAGGAGCTTTGTGGAATGGGAGAGTTGTAAGTTTTCTTAATTTAGGTGTAGTAATTATATTTTTTAAATTATTTGAATATAGTGTTATGAATATTTTTAGATACGAACAAGGAGAAATTATATTAAAAATATTGAGTACGATTATATTATTTTCATATCTGCTTACTTTTGTAGACAAATGGAACATCTCTGGCTATAAAATATTTTTATATCCTCTAATATCTGTACTGACTTTTGGTTTTGTATATTTCTTTTCTTCCTCTGTTAATCTTTTTAAGTTGACTTTTACTGCATCAATTATCTTCACCGTCTCATTTTTGCCATACTGGGTAAGTTGGAATTTTAACGGCTATGAAAACAAAGATCAGTGGGGAGATATAGAAAATCTTTACAGTAGTTTAAACACTCTCTCTCCCGGAAGAATTATGTGGGAGCCAAACTCCGATTTAAATAAATATGGAACGCCTATGGTCCTAATGACAATACCTCTTTACACTCATCACTCAAGTATGGAGGGGCTATATTTTGACTCAAGTATTACAACTCCATTTCACTTTATCGCAGTATCCGGTTTAGCAGAGAGGCCATCTAATCCTGTTGGAGGGTTGAGATACATCAATAATAATTTTGAAAAAGGTCAGGAATATCTCGAAGATTTAGGAGTCGATTATTTTGTGTCATACACTGATTCGATTACAACAAAAGCAATAGAAAATGATAAACTTGAATTTCTTTTTACCTCAGAGCCTTTTACAGTATTTAGTGTCGAATCAGAAAAAGTAGAATTAGTAAATCAAGAGTTAGTTACGTTTGAAAAAGTACCGTTTATTGATCGTACTTTAAGTTCTTTATTCAGAAATACAGAATACGATAACTTTTTTGCTGAAGCATATGAGAACTTTGACGAGCTTAAAACACAAAGGATAATTGAGCTTCCAAGTGTAAATTTCAATATTGTGAGTAGTAATGAGGATGTAGTAAACATTAGTAATTTCAACATGACTTCAAACAGTATTTCATTCATTACAGATAGGCCAAATGAACTTCACATGATTAAAACTTCTTATTTTCCTAATTGGGAAATCGAAAATGGAGATGGCCCCTACAGGATATCTCCATCATTTATGGCAGTTATTCCTAATTCTGCAAATGTAGAATTAACTTTTGTAAGAACTGGAATCGAAACGTATTCTTTCTATACAGCCCTAGCTTCATTACTGTTATATGTAAGCTTGTCAAAAAAAAGGAAAGCTGTTGAATAAGATATTTCATTATATAAAAAAACTACCTTTTATTAAGGAAGATAATGCACTTGCCCAGTTGATTAGAACATATATTGTTGGTGGAGTAAATTTATTGATTGGGTTATTGTTTAATTATATTTTTCAATTTTTTATTTTTAACAATATTGAGATTCCATTAAGAACCTACCTGACAAATATAGGATCCTTCTCCTTTGGTGTAATAATTTCCTATTTTTTATCAAGAAAGATTATTTTCAAACTTTCTTCAAAAAAAGGAAATTTCAAAGAGTTTATTAGTTTCTTAGTTACAAACTTAATAAACCTAATCCTTCCTCTACTAATATGGTATGTGATAGATAGGTACAAGCCTTCAATTCAAGAAAATGAATTACAGTTTATAGTTTCAACAGTGTTGATACACGGCAGTATTTTGCCAATAAAGTATCTAATTTATAAATTTTTTGTGTTCAAAGATTCTTTAGATAGTTGAGATCTTAAGCGAAGCAAACTTTTGATTGTCCTTGGGATTCTTTTATAGATGACAGAGACACTGGGTCTTATTTCATTTATGACAGCCGGGACTTCATGAATGCGTTCACCGCTCCTCTCTATTCTTATCAATAGTTCAGTATCAAAAAGATCCTGAGTCGATACAACATTTTCGATCTGGTTTTTAACTGATTCATTTCTTACAGCTTTCATACCGTGGGTATCTGATAATTTAGTATTAAAAAGTAACTTTAAAATCGCTACAAAAGTTAAGGTAGCAATTCTTCTAATAAGCCTTCTACCATCATTTGATTTAACAAGTCTCTTAGATGCAGTAATAGCAGAGAAGGTATCATCGAGTTGTAATGCTTCTTCAAGAAAATCTTCTGAAAAATAGTCTATATCAAAAGAGATTACCATTTCATTCTTAGCTTCTATAAAACCTTGTTTCAAAGCATTCCCGTAGTTGGCCTTTGATAAAATAGTAACTTCACATTCTTTTTTATCTGAAATAAAATTTTTAATAAGAGACAATGTTTCATCTTTAGAACCATTCTCTACAAATATTATTTCGAATTCCAATTTCTTCCTCTTGCAGATATCATAAATTTGAGCTGCAGAGTTCAAAATGATATCTTCTTCGTTAAAGATTGGGATTACGACAGAAAAGTTTTTTACAGTAAACTTGTGACTCATTATCTGTACAATAACTTAATAATGGTTGAAAATAAACTAGATTTAATATTTAAAGCCTACGATGTAAGGGGTGTTTATGGGGATACCCTCACAGAGCAAACCGCTTACAATATTGGAATTGCATTCAGTAAATTTGTTAAAACTGACAAAATTATTATTGGCCATGATGGTAGAACCTCAAATCTTACAATATTTAATGCTGTAGCTTCGGGTATTGAGAGTAACGGTAAACAAGTATATTATATTGGCACAGTCCCAACGGACGTTGTATATTCTTTATCTGGCTTGTTGAATTTACCCGGGTTGATTATTACAGCCTCTCATAATCCTAAAGAATGGAATGGGTTTAAATTTTGTAATTCTGGAGCTTCGCCTATTGGTATAGAGTCAGGTTTACTTCAGATTAAGGAACTCGCATCTGAAAGCCAAGAAATAAATTTGTCAACCACTCAACATGAAAATGAAAATGTTATTCCAACTTACATGAACCATCTTAAAACAATTGTTAATCCTGATGATATTACTAGTTCAATGAAGTTTGGAATAGATGGGGGAAATGGTGCAATTGGTTCTGTAATAGAAAGCCTCACCTCAACATACAATCTAAATTACGATGGAATCTATATGGATGTAGATGGAAATTTCCCCAACCATCCAGCTGACCCATCAAATCCAGATAATCTAATTGAACTTGTGGAACTTGTACTCACGAACAAGTATCAATTTGGGGTTGCATTTGATGGCGATGCAGATAGGGCAGTTTTTTCTGATGATAAAGGAAATATTATTTCAGGAAGTATTATGACTGCGATTATTTCTGATTGGTTATTAGAAAAAAGAGGGGAAATAAAAGTTGTCTACAATGTAAACGTACCTCCGTCAGTAATAAACTATCTCACGGGTAGAGGTATCAATATGGTTAGATCAAAGGTTGGACATTCATACATAAAACAAATTATGAGGGATGAAGATGCTGATTTTGGAGGAGAACACAGCGCACATTTCTACCTGAGGGAAAACTTTTATGCAGATTCAGGAATTGTTACTCTTCTAATTTTTTTACAGATATTATCTGAAAAAAAACAAACACCCTCAGAGCTAATCTCTAGTTATAACTTTTTCCCCTCATCAGGAGAGATTAATTTTACTGTAAAGAACGTACAGGATAGTATCCAGAAAGTGAAAGATAATTTTGAGAAAGATTTTGATACATTAGATGGAATTTCTTATTTTGAAGAAAATTACTGGTTTAATATACGAGGATCCAATACAGAACCAAAATTAAGACTAAATGCTGAAGCAGAAAATATTGATCTACTGGATAATTTAGTTAAAAAAATAAGGAATATAATAGAGGAGTAATGACAAATATTGCATATGAATTAGGAAACCAAGTTCAAGAAAAACTAGAAACTTCAGCGGGAATTAATTCTATAACCTATGAATCTCTCTTAGTTATGGGAATGGGGGGATCTGGAGTTTCTGGAGATGTTTTAAAATTATTATCTGACACAGTAACTTCCACTGACGTAACAGTTATAAAGAATTACAACATTCCTAACAACTTAATAGAAAAAAAACCATTTTGTTTATTCATTTCATACTCAGGCAACACAGAAGAAACCTTATCAGGATTAAATGACGCTATTACAAATAACTTTGATTGGGCTGTCATTTCAAGCGGAGGGAAATTAATAGAAAAAGCAAAAAATAATAATAAAGAATTTATTCAAATACCATCAGGACTCCAACCACGCGCAGCTTTTGGTTATCTTGCTCAGGCAGTATGTTTATTTTTAGACAATAATGAAAATACTAATTTTACTTCCAAGATACGAGAATCTGGAAAACACTTGAATGAATTACTCTCCAATTCTGAAGATTCTGAAATAGAGCACCTCGCTAGTTCATATGCAAAGCAGATTATGAATAAAACATGCGTTATATATGGAGGAACTGGATTGACTGAGTTAGTTAGTTCAAGATGGAAAACGCAAATTAATGAGAATTCAAAGGCCAAAGCCTTTATTGGGTCGATGCCGGAAGTGCACCATAACGAAATTCTTTCATGGCAAGCTGATAAAGATGGGAGTATGGAAAACTTTATACTAATTTTTCTAAGAAGCCCATTTGAACATCCTCAAATCAAGAAAAGATTTGAGTTATCTGAAAAATTATTGGGTGATAAAGTTCAAATTTTGAATATTTCAACAAAAGAGTCGAAAGATGAACTAAAAATATTAATGGAACTAGTATTACTTGGAGATTTAACAAGTATCCATTTGGCTAATAATTTAAATATGAAACCCGAGGATATAGACACAATAGAAGAACTAAAAAAACTACTGAAAGGATAACAATGTCTTCAATAAAAGATTCTAAATTAGCGCAAGAAGGTAGCCAAGAAGTTGATTGGGCCGCAAGACAAATGAAAGTCTTAGAAGATATAAAAACAGAATTTTCTCAAAGCAAACCATTAGAGGGATTAAATATCGGTGCGTGTATGCATGTTACAAAAGAAACTGCAAATTTGATGTTAACCCTTAAAGCAGCAGGGGCAAATGTAGCACTATGTGCTTCCAACCCACTTTCAACAAAAGATTCAGTCGCGGCATTTCTTGCAGAAAGCGATGTAGAGGTCCATGCGATTCACGGTGTCTCTAATGATGAGTTTTTTACACACTTGAATGCAGTTCTAGATACAAAACCAGACATCACGATGGATGATGGAGCTGACTTAGTTTCATTGCTACACACTGAAAGGGCAGATTTACCTGTAATGGGGTCTATGGAAGAGACGACAACTGGAGTTATAAGGTTGAAGTCTATGGAGAAAAATAATAAATTAAGATTTCCAGTCGTTGCAGTAAATGACTCTGATACAAAACACCTTTTCGATAATCGATTTGGAACTGGGCAAAGTGCTATGGACGGGGTTGTAAGAGCTACTGATCTATTAATTGCTGGCTTAAATGTGGTTGTTATTGGTTTTGGTGACTGTGGAAAAGGTGTTGCTGAAAGAGCTTATGGTATGGGTGCAAAAGTAACAGTCGTAGAACCTAATTCAGTTAGAGCATTAGAAGCCTTGATGCATGGATATGAAGTTAAAACAAGTATTAATGCTGCCAAAATTGCAGATGTAATCATTTCAGTTACTGGAAATATGCATGCATTAGATAAGCAACATTTTGACGTAATGAAAGATGGTGTTGCTCTAGCTAATGCAGGTCATTTTGATGTAGAGATTAACTTAGCAGCATTAAAAGAAGGCAGTACTCAAGTTGATAGAGTTAGAGAACATGTCGAAAGTTATAAATATGATGGAAAAGAAATACTTATATTGGCTGAGGGAAGACTAGTTAACCTTGCCGCTGCAACAGGCCACCCTGCTTCTGTAATGGATATGTCTTTTGCTAATCAGGCACTTGCGGCAGAATGGATAAAAGACAACTACAAAGAATTAGAGCCGAAAGTTTACACTCTTCCTAGCGAAGTAGATTTAAAAATTGCTGCTACTAAATTGGGACTCATGGGCGGAGAATTAGAAATTCTCACTGAAGAGCAGGTCAATTATCTTGATTCCTGGGAGCATGGCACCAGCTAAACTTGAGTATTTTTAAAAAAGTCTTATCTGTTGGAAGTGGAAAACTCTCTACTGAGTTAAATAAAAAAGTAGAAGAGATAAATTCTAAGGAACAAGAACTTGAACAACTTACCGATGAAGAAATTAAACAGGCTTTTCATGAGCTTAAAAACCGTATTGGAACCGATGACGTTTATTCACTTGAAGTCGAAGCTTTTGCATTAACTCGAGAAGCTGCAAAAAGAACCCTAGGCCAGAGGCATTATGACGTACAGTTATTTGGAGGGATGGTACTTTTAAGGAATAAGATTGCTGAAATGAAAACTGGTGAAGGTAAAACCCTGGTTTCTACATTACCTATTGCTCTAAGAGCACTTTATGGGAAGGGAGTACATGTTGTAACTGTAAATGACTACCTTGCAAAAAGAGATGCAGAGTGGATGACTCCTATTTACAATTTTCTTGGTTTAGAAGTTGGACTTATTTATGCAAATCAAGAATATGAAGAAAAAAGAGCAGCATATAGGAAAGACATAACTTACGGTACAAATAATGAATTTGGTTTTGATTATTTAAGAGACAATATGGCTCAAACAAAAGAACAACTTACACAAAGTAACCTTTTTTATTCTGTAATTGATGAAGTTGATTCAATTTTAGTAGATGAAGCAAGGACACCATTAATAATTTCAGGTCGTGTTGAAGAGTCGACAAAATGGTATATCCAATTTTCAAAACTAGTAAAAGGGATGAAACAAGATGTTCATTACGAAATTGAAGAAAGTAAAAAGCAAATTCATCCAACTGAAATTGGAATTGAGTTGGTAGAGAAACAGCTTGGAATTGATAATTTATACGAATACACAGAAACAAACTTTATACATTATCTAACCGCTTCATTAAGAGCAAAGGCAATCTATGCAAAAGATGTTGATTACATTGTCGAGGGTGGACAACTTAAAATCGTAGATGAATTTACTGGAAGGGTTTTAGAGGGTAGAAGGTACTCAGATGGTTTACATCAAGCACTTGAGGCAAAAGAAGGTTTACAAATTCAAGACGAAAATCAAACATTAGCATCAATAACATACCAAAACTACTTTAGAATGTACGAAAATCTCTCTGGTATGACGGGTACAGCTAAAACAGAAGAAGATGAGCTTATTCAAATTTACAATCTTGAAGTCATTGATATTCCAACAAATGTTCCAATTGCAAGAGACGATAAACAAGATGCTGTTTATAAAACAAGAAAAGCCAAAATTAATGCTGTGATTGAGGATATAAATGAGAGGAACAAAAAAGGTCAACCAATATTGCTTGGGACAGTCTCGGTTGAATCTTCAGAAGAGCTTTCAAAAGCGTTGACAAATAAAGGGATTAAGCACTCTGTCTTAAATGCTAAAAATCATGAACAAGAAGCATCTATAGTAGCTCAGGCTGGCCGTTTAGGTTCAGTAACTGTTGCAACAAACATGGCTGGTAGAGGTGTTGATATTAAACTTGGTGGAAATCCAGAAGAGATGGCCTTTTTAGCAGCAAAAAATGAAAATAAACTTGGAGATGATAAATATCTTCAACAAAAGACAGATGAATATGAAAAACAAAGTATTGAAGAAAAAAATAAAGTACTGAGCTTAGGAGGTTTGTATGTTTTGGGAACAGAAAGACATGAATCTCGTAGAATTGATAACCAATTAAGAGGTAGGTCGGGTAGGCAGGGAGATCCCGGAGAATCAAGATTTTATATAAGCCTAGAAGATGACTTAATGAGAAGATTTCAAGGTGAGAGAATTCAATCGATTATGGACAAACTAAATTTACCAGACGAAGAGAGAATTGAGCAAAACATGGTCACAAAAAGTATTGAAAGAGCTCAGGCCCAAGTTGAATCTCTAAACTTTGAGATAAGAAAAAATGTTCTCAAATTTGATCAAGTCTTGAACCAACAAAGAGAAGTTATATATAAATGGAGAAGGAATCTATTAACATCAGATGATATATCTGACCTACTAAACGAGTGGTTTCAAGATATAAAAGAAAATGTATCACAAAATGTGGAACTTCATAAAAAATCATACGAATCTCTTGAACAATTTAAAGACCAAGTAGACGAGGAGTTAAACGAACTTTTAAGTGAGGATAATAAGAATGAGCTTTTATCAAATTTAAAAATAGACGACTCATTGAATATAGGGGAAAACCTCGAGGCATTATTTATTAAAAATGAACAAAAAGATAGTATGAATTTTTGGAATCTTGCAAGAGCTGCAGCACTATCCTTTATTGATCAAACATGGAAAAATCATTTAAGTGAGATGGATTATCTTAGATCTGGAATAGGACTTAGAGCAATGGGTCAAAGAGATCCATTAGTTGAGTATCAAAAAGAAGGTTACGATTTATTCGAGGAATTAATTTTCAATGTCAAGACCTCTGTTGTTAGGCTATTACTTAACTTTGATGGGATAGGGGTCAGCAGTGCCCAAAAAACTAAAGCTAATCCATCAAATCTTGAGTCAAATGATGAAGGCAGCAAAGATTTTGGTAAGATTGGAAGGAACGACCCTTGTCCATGTGGATCGGGAAAAAAATATAAAAAGTGTAAGATGGTTAATTTATGTTCAAAGAATTAGTTGCCGCAATAGAGGCATTAGTTGAAAGACTCTCTTCTGCTAAGGAGTATCTTTGACTTCGAAGCTAAAGAGAAAAAATTAGAACTTCTTAATAACCAGATGGCTGATACAGGTTTCTGGTCAGACAACACTAAAGCAAAGGCAATTACGAAGGAAGCTGCTGCTTATGAAAAAATTCTAAACCTTCTTTTAACCCTAGATACAGAGATAGTTGATTTACAAGAATTACTAAACCTTAGTAAGGAAGAAGATGATGTACTTAAAGATATTCAAAAACAAGTTAAAAGCTTTGAGGAGAAACTAGTTAATTTAGAAGAAGAATCTTTTTATGGCGGAGAATACGATGATTTGAATGCAATGATTTCTATTAATGCAGGGGCTGGAGGGGTAGATGCAAATGATTGGGCTCAAATACTATACAGAATGTATACACGATATTTTGATGACAATGGCATGGAGTATACGATCGAAGAACTTTCAAATGCAGAAGAAGCAGGTATAAAATCAGTCTCAATTACGGTTTCCTCATACAGAGCATATGCAACTTTAGAGAGTGAAAGAGGAGTGCATAGGCTTGTCCGCATAAGTCCATTTGATAGTAATAAAAGGAGACACACTAGTTTTGCTGGTGTTGACGTAATCCCACTTATCGAGAATTCGGATGAAGTCGAAATAAAAGATGATGAAATAAGAATAGATGTATATAGAGCTTCCGGAGCTGGAGGCCAACATGTAAACACAACGGATTCAGCAGTAAGAATAACTCATCTTCCAACAGGATTAGTAGTCTCATGCCAGGCTGAGCGATCACAACTTCAAAATAAAACAAGAGCTTTGGAGTTGCTAAGAACAAAAATCGCACTCAAAGAAAAAGAAGACCAAATGAAGGAACTTAATTCGATAAGAGGAGATCAAGTTGAGGCAGGATGGGGAAGGCAAATTAGATCGTACGTAATGCAACCGTATCAACAAGTTAAAGATTCTAGGACAAATACAGAAGTAGGGAATATCCAAGCTGTTTTAGATGGAGAAATTAACATATTTATTAAAGACTATCTAAAATGGCGTAGACGGGGATTAAATGATTAAATTAGAAAATGTATCGCTAGTTTTTCAAGGTGGAAGCGTTGCTTTATCAAATATTTCCACAGAAATAAAAGAGGGAGACTTTGTATACCTCATAGGGCATTCAGGAAGTGGTAAATCTTCCTTTTTAAAACTTTTATATAGAGATATGTACCCAACTAAAGGCATAATTGATGTCGTAGACATGGAGGTCTCTTCACTACCTAAATGGAAAATCCCAGTATTAAGACGAAAACTTGGAATAGTAACTCAAGAACCACAGTTACTTGAAGATAGAACTACATTTGAAAATATTAGTTTCGCACTTGAAGTATTGGGATACGATGCAGCTGAGATAGATGCAAAGACCAGCACTCTTATTGATTTAGTAGAACTACAAGATAATGCATATAAATTTCCATATCAACTTTCTGGTGGAGAACAGACAAGAGTCGCTATAGCAAGGGCTTTAGCAAGCAATCCATTAGTTCTTCTTTGTGATGAGCCAACAGGTAATTTAGATCCAGATCTTAGTATTCAGATAGTGTCGTTACTCGAAAAAATTAATAGGGCCGGGACGACCATTTTAATGGCCACACATGACTCTTCGATTGTAAATAGAAGAAAAAAGAGAGTATTAGAACTTTCTGATGGAAAGCTGATCAGGGACGAGTCAGAGGGCACTTATGTTTAGGGAATTTTATGAATAAGTTATCTTATGTAATTAAAAACACCTTTATCAACATGAGAAGGAATCCTCTTTTAGTTGTAGCTACAGTCTTGGCAGTCCTGGTCTCTAGTTTCTTAGTATTTACAACCTTGTCTGGAAGAGCCGTTGTAGAAAATAATACATCAAGATGGCAAAACGGCGTTCATGTTGTAATTTTTCTTGATGACAGAGTTACAACAACTGCGCATAAACAACTTCAAGAGTCGCTAGAAAGCTATCCAGAGGTGAGAATGGTTGATTATTTTACCAAAGATGAGGCAGCTGAAGAATTTAAAATTCTTTTTAAAGACCAACCTGAATTAGTTCAAGAAGTTGACTTTGATATATTGCCTTCATCTCTGAGGGTGAACTTAAATAATCCGTCTGACTATACCCTAATTATTGAGAGGATGGAAGGGAATCCAGCGGTTAAAGAGATTAGGGCTTCAGGAGAAGCGATTGAAAGATTATTAAGTCTTACAAACACTTTAGTTTTAGCTGCAACAGTTTTTGCTATATTAATTGCATTTGCTGCATTTATATTAATTATCAATACGCTAAGACTTACTGCTTTTGCTAAACGGAAAGAGATTAAAGTTATGAAGTTAATTGGGGCTTCCTCAACATATATTCGGCTACCGTTTATGTTTGAAGCCATCTTTGAGTCTTTACTGGGCACAAGCATTGCAGTTGGGCTTGGTTGGGGATTAATACAGTACTCAAAGGACTCAGTAGTAGCAGAGAGTATATTTGATATAACAATCTCTGATACATATTTAATCAATCTCACCCTCGGACTGATACTCACATCAATCATTTTTGGTTTTTTTGCAAGCTATGTAGGCATAAGAAAAGCACTCAATGAATAAGAAATGGATAGCTACTTTATTAATTGGTGTTTTCTTATTCCAAACTCTTTCTTTAGAAAGCTTAAATGCCATAACAGCTGAGGAGCGCCTAGAAGAAGTTGAGAAACAACTACAGGCCGTTGCTAATCAGATTAACCAGTATGAAGGTGAAAAAACAGATTTGGAGAAAGCTATCATCTCAAACGACTCAGCATTGAGACAGGTTAATAGAGAACTTTCGGAAGTGCAAAGTAGACTTATAATTGCTGAAAAGGCTTTAGCTGATGCAATCGCTGGGTACGATACATCATTAGATAACCTAGCTTTAGTTCAGCAAAATATCGTCCAGGAACAAACAAAATTAGGGAAAATCAAATCAGAAATCACCAACGTCAAAGATGAGTTATTTGCTACTCAGATTGAATTAAATGATGCCAGAGAGGGACTCCAAGAACAAGCTCTAACTTTATACATAAATGGTGTGATGAGCCCAACAACAGCATTGTTTATTGATTTGGATGAGCTATCAGATTTTTTAGCTGCTTTAGGATATGCATCATCAGTAGTTGACTCAGCATACAAAATTGTAGAAACCTTAAATGTTTTAGAAAACTTAGCACAAACACAAACATCATTTTTAACAGATAGAGAAACAGATAGACAAGATGTTATTAACAATCTTCAAGTCGAAGAGGAGAAAAAAACAGATATATCTATTGAAGCTGAAGAGTATGCGGACCAAGTAGAGGCAAGTAAAAATCTTGTAGAGTCAGAAAAGAGAAAAGTTGAATCTAAAAAGTCACAAGTTTTATCTGAAAGAAGAAATGCACAAAATCTTTTAGCTCAAGCAAATAAACAACTTGAACTTTTAGATAAAGAACATGCAGATCTTGAAAAGCTTGAAGATGCAATTCAGGCTGACATTGAGAGACTAAGTACACTTGGTGGACCTGCACCAGATGAATTGACTTGGCCAATTACTGGTAGCTACGTATCAAGTGGATATAAGTGGAGAAGATTTAGAGGCGTTACTAGCTTTCATGGAGCTATAGATATTCCTGCAAGAACTGGTACGCCTATTAAGGCAGCAGCAGGTGGAGTTGTAATTCTTGCTAGATATTACGGCCTTGCCGGCAATTCAGTATTTATTGACCATGGTGGAGGAATGACAACTTTGTATTTTCATATGAACAAAATTAATGTCACACCCGGCCAAACAGTGATAACTGGAGATACCATTGGTCAGGTAGGTAATACTGGTAGGTCTTCTGGACCCCATCTTCATTTCGAGGTGCGCCTAAAAGATCCAAGCTCTGTATCGTGCTCTTTACCATATCTTGATCCTACGAGTAGAGGTAGAATGAATCCCTACTGTTTCTTGCCTTGATATGAAAGTATTTGCAGAAAATAGAAAAGCTAGAAATTCATATGAGTTTAGTGAATACATTGAGGCTGGAATTGTACTAACTGGTGCAGAAACTAAGAGTATTAGAAATGGTGCAGTCTCAATAGTAGATGCTTTTGCAATCATAGAAAATGAAGAAGCAATTATTAGAGAAATGAACATTGAGCACTACAAGTATTCAAATGAATTAGATTACAATGCAAAATCACCCCGTAAATTATTACTGCACAAAAAAGAAATCAAAAGACTGATTGGTCTCACCTCGATTAAGGGTAATACTTTGGTAGCTATGAAAGTTTACGAAAAAAACGGTTTCATTAAAATTGAACTTGCCTTAGGTAAGGGTAGAAAAGATTATGACAAGAGAAAAAAGCTTACGGAAAAACAACACAAAAAGGATATGAAGAACTACTAAATAGTTTCTACAGTTTCTGTTCCAACTCTTACGTCAGCTGCCCCTGTCCATGATTTATCTTTATATATTGCTGAAACTGGTCCATAGGCTTTATCAAATTTTTGGTCAATCTGAGTAACTAAGTGTCCCTTCGACTCTAGATGTTGAATATCTGTAGCTGCAAATGCTCCCTCTACAGTTAATTGAGAATCTGTATTAGATAAGAAGTCATTTAAAGCCCAGCGACCCTTTTGCATAGTATCCCCTAGAGGAGTTTTATCCTTTAAATAAGGGAGTATGACCTGTGCAAGTAATTGTGGTTGATACCTGCCACCACGAGTTCCAAGTAGTAACTCTAATTTATTATCTTTTGTCCACAGAGTTGGAGATAATGTATGTAATGGCTTTCTCCCAGCTTGAAGATAATTTTTATGCCCTTTTTGTAAATTAAACCCACACCCGCGATTATGTAGAAAGAATCCATAACTGTCTACACCAATGCGACTTCCAATACCATGAAAATTGGATTGAATAAGTGATACACCTAAACCAGACGAGTCTCTTACAGTCATGTATGCCGTGCCTCCACCACTTGGTTCAGGAAAGGAAAATTTCTGTGTTTTTTGATCATCATAGAGCTCAATCTTTTTTTCAATATAATCAAGATCAACGCCTTTGAAGTCAAGAATGTCATCTTTATAGTCGTAAGTGATATTATCTCTATCTGCTGCAAATATACGATAACTCTCAATTAGCATGTGTAAGGATTCTTCATATTTTTCAGATAAAAGCTCATAACCCTTCAATGTTGAAAGTGTAAGATAACTTTGTGTGGACGGAGGAGTAGTCCATCCGTCATAGCCAAATACATTCATTCGCAGTGGTTTTATCCATTGTGAGGAGTAGTTCTTAAGATCCTGAGGAGAAATATTTCCACCCACAACCTCAGATATTGAAGATGCAATTTCTCCTTTATAAAATATATCTGGGCCCTCATTTGCAATTAGCTCTAGGGTTTTACCAAGATTTACACGTCTTATGTGGGTACCAGCAGTTAAAGGAAGTAAATTCTTATAAAAACTGACTGATGACCTTTGTCCACCAAGTTCACTCTGATGGATATCTAAACTTTGTGCAAGTTCTTGATTTATTTCAAAGCCTTCGTGGCAAATTTCGATTCCAGCTGCAAATATTTTTGACATTTCCAATGAACCATATTTTTCATGAAGTTTAAACCATCCATCCACTGCACCTGGCACTGTGACCGACATTGGATGATTGAGGGGAATAGTATCCCCTGGAATCGTTTCTCCGTCAACCTTAGAACCTGCATACCCTGATGCATCTAGGCAATCTGGCTCAACTGATCCATCTCTCCAAATAAGAGCAAATAAATCTCCACCTACCCCACATGTCTCGGGGGCGACTACACCTTGAACAATATTTACAGCTATTGCCGCATCTACGGCATTACCACCAATTTGTAATATATTTTTTCCTGCTTTTGAGGATAAGTGATGAGGTGATACGACTATAGAACTCATTTGATAAGTATAGTTTATAAAATAACTGACTATGAAGTTACTTGTATAAACGTCATGTTTATACAATGAATTTACATCACAAAGGAGAAAAAATGAAAGATATAAACGCCGAAGAATATGCGGCCTTACAAAACTCTGAAACACCAGTAGTTATTGACTTCCACGCAACATGGTGCGGTCCGTGTAAAGTATTAAGCCCAATCTTAGAAGAACTAGAGGAAGAAGTTGAAAATGTACAGTTTGTTAAGCTTGACGTTGATCAATTTCCTGAAATCGCAGGAGCAAACCAAGTAATGGGTGTGCCAACTGTCGTTATTCTCAAAGGTGGGGAAGTAAAAGAACGTTTTGTTGGAGTACAACCAAAAGAAACAATAAAAGAAAAAATAACTGCTTTAAGTTAATAATGCTAAAACTTGTTCTCTTTTTACAAGTTTTAACTCTTGTAATTTTTGCCTTATTCGGATTTTTTGTATTTCAACAAATAGAAGTAGTCTCGGAAGACCTAAATGAAGCTCTATTAGTTATTGATGAGGTTAGTGCAATTCTTCCAAAATTGGATATTGCATTAGACAGTATCAATCAGTTGCAAACTGCGTTTGAAAGTTTGGAAAGTTTAAGCAATGTTTTATCCTTATTGACAGACCCATTTAGTTCAGGAGATCAATGAAAAATATAATGATGTATAGCACCGACTGGTGTGGAGATTGTGTAAGATCTGAAGCCTTGTTAAAGTCCTTAAATGTTTCCTTCGATGTTGTAAATGTTGATAAAGATGATGTTGCAAATTCATATATTCAAGAACTTCAAAAAGGTGCGAGAAGAATACCCACAATAGTTTTTCCAGATGATACTTTTTTGGTTGAGCCAAGTGACGTTCAACTTGAGCAAAAACTCAGAGATCTCGGAACAATATAAACTTGACTACTGACAACTTAAGTGCGACTCAGTTAACGGATTTCGTAGATAAATTACTCGATCAAACTGGCAAGATAGCTCTAAATTACTTTAGACAAAACAGAAATCTTTCACTAAAAGGTGATCAAAGTCCTGTTACACATGCTGATCGTGAAATTGAAACTCTGATAAGAAAAAATATTCAAAAAGCCTATCCCACCCATAACATAATTGGTGAAGAGTTTGAAGACTTAAATAATGAATCGAACTTTACTTGGATTGTTGATCCCATCGATGGTACTCGTAGTTTCATTGCTGGAAAACATGATTTTGGCACACTTATCGGCTTGAAACAAGGCGATGAAGTAATAGGAGGGGTTATTGATTGTCCAGCTCTTAAAGAAAGATGGATATCTTTCAGAGAGAATCAAACTACTGTAAACGGAAATATAACAATATGTCAATCCGTAGAAACACTTGAGAATGCTTTGATGGCAACTACATCGAGTCATGAATTTGGCATGAAAAAATGGAAGGCTTATCAATCACTTGAAGATTCGGTAAAGGTAACTACCACAGGTAGCGATTGTTACAACTATGGACTTTTAGCGAGTGGTTATCTAGATATAGTTGCTGAAAGGTTATCAGCTCCTCATGATTATTTACCCCTTATTAAAGTTGTAGAAGGAGCAGGAGGAGTTATCACTGACTGGGAGGGGAATGAACTTGTCGACAATCAAGAGAATGTTTATGTTCTAGCATCAGCTTCTAAAGAATTACATCAGTTAGCATTAAATAAGTTAACGGAAGTAAAATGAAAATCTTAATATGCGATAAATTAGACGCTTTAGCCTTACAAGAGTTAAAAGAGATGGGTAATTGCGTAGATATATCAACTGAAGAAAATAAAAGAGAAAAATTACTCAGCCATATTCCCGATACAGACCTGGTGTTTATACGAAGCGCAACTTCTATAGATGAGGAAGTTATTAAACAAGGAGCAAACTTAAAAATTATCGCAAGATGCGGAGTGGGGTTGGACAATGTGGATATTACACAAGCCACAAAAAATGGTGTACATGTAACCAATTCTCCGGAAGCAAATATTATTTCTGTTGCAGAGCTAACTGTTGGCTTAATTATTGCCACCGCAAGAAATATAATAAAAGGAAACAATTCCCTAAAGCAAAAAAAGTGGGATAGAGCAGCCTTGACTGGAATAGAGTTACATGGAAAAACTCTGGGTTTTGTAGGATTTGGAAGAGTAGCAAGGTTAGTGGCGACAAGAATGCAGAGTTTTGGAATGAAAATTATATTCTTTGATCCATACGTTCAAGATTCAACCGAAAATGAAACAAAAATGGAATTAGACGATCTTTTACAACAAGCTGATGTAGTTTCTCTTCATGTTGTTAAGAATAAAGAGACCATGAATCTTATTTCTAAAGAGAAGTTATCACTCATGAAGCAAGATTCAATAATCGTAAATACATCCAGAGGAGGTGTTGTTGATGAATCCGAAGTTTTACGTCTTGTTGAAGAAGGAAAACTTTTTTCAGCAGCTCTTGATGTTTACGAACAAGAACCTCCAGCATATACAGCAGAATTAACTCAGTCATCTTCAATCACACTTCCACACTTGGGCGCTTCAACACGGGAAGCACAGCTTAAGGCAGGTTCAGATACTATTAAAAATGTTAAAAATATTTTAAGTGGAGATTTTTCTGCATCAGTCAATGCTAAGGATTTCTAAAAAACTAGTTGTCATAGAAATAATTAATGTGCATAATTAAAATACGATTTAGTTGTTTTAGGCTGGCACCAAACTAACTTAATCTTCTTCCAAAGAAACAAATGTATCAAATCCATACTTCATATCTATGATTTCATATAATGGCCATCCATATGGAGTGCAACCATCTGTAGTTTTGCTTTGTTGCATCATTACTGGTGCTAGAGCTCCATCTTTGGGGCAACCAGTATGACCCCATCCTAAAATATGTCCAGTTTCATGATTTATTAAATAAAGTCTGTATGTCTTCATATCATTACCAAAATCAATAGCACCATTTTCCCAACGGAAATAGTTAATGATAATTTCTTCTTCGTTTCTACACGAGTAAATACCATTAGTTTCTAACGGCGCGCAAAGCTCATCCGTTTTATCTGGAGATGAAAAGATAAAAGTAAAATCAGCATCTTCTTCACTGACAAGTAGAAATTCTTTCTCTGTAATATTATTCCATCCTCTAGGATCATTAAGAATAGATGTAATTAATTTTCCCATACAATCAGGACCAATGGGAATGCTCGGCTCAATTTTTAATGCAAAATTTATTAAGTTTTCATCTCTAACCTGTATTTCTTCAGGGTACAACCATGCATCTTCACTGCTGACCAGTCCTCTATCGATGCAACCACTTTTTAAAAAGTTATATGATATTACCTGCGCTTGTAGGAGTTCGTCACTATTAGCAAAAATAGCTGTTCTTTTAATACTTGATGCAAATCTTTCTTCGTATAAAGCGGTGATGAGCCTTGTTTCCTGTTCAAGATTTTGAATAATTTCTTTATATTTGATTATTTCTAAAAGTTTATTGATGTTGTTTTTAGATAAATCTTTAGTGTTCTGTACTAGAAAACTATTGGCCTCTTGAGCCAGTTCTTCGTAAGTGTTCTTTTCTTTTATAATCAGCAAGTTTGCTTCATAGGTATCTTTCAAACACTCTGGCTCAGAGTAGGTAAATTCAATTTTAGTTTTGCAGTTTGTTATATTTTTTGTATAAATTTGATTTATAAAATCTTGAAGGCTTTCATCTGGAAAAGGAAACTTTTCTATAAGCTGAGTTGTTGAAGTATTTTCAAGGGGTTTGACAGTTTCAGTTGGTATTTCCTCCACCGAAACAACAACTTCATTTTCTGAATTTGAAAAGTAAGAAAATGCTGAGATGGCTACTGCTGTTAAGAGTGTAAAAAGTATTACTAACTGTTTCTTATTATTCATTATCTAATTTTAAGCGAAAAAAAGTTCAAATTACACTTAATTAATTTTGTAGCCTTTTTCATCTATAAAGTCCTCTGGTTCTAGTCCTAAACCATCAGCAACACGATTTATGTAATTAAAATAGGAAACTATTTGGACGATCTCTGAGATTTCCTTATCACTCAAATCAAAATCTGAAAGAGTATCAATATCCAATTGAGTAATAGTGCTTGGCTGTAAAGTTAACTTTTCAGCAAATAAACACATCGCAGTTTGAACTTCGGTTATGGAGCTATTTTTCCAATTATCTGCAATTTCATCAACAAGCTTTTGGTTTTGGGTCTCCGACCGGAGATCATATAAATGTGACCGTACTCAGTACTCACACTCATTTGCTAATGAAGTCACCACGGCTAATAATTCTCTATCAAATCTATCTATCTTAGAATTCCCATACATTGTAGAACCGTATAACCTCATAGAATCTTGTAAGATTTCAGGTGTTTGTGACTGAATAGTTAACACCTTCCAAATACGGCCAGCGCGCCTAATTCCCTTTTCATATTCTTTTTTTAGCAAACCGCTAGAATTTTCAAAATTAAAGATGTTAATAAATGCCATATTTAATATTTTTGCTTTAAAATTGGAATTATGCAACTTCCTGAGGAATTAAAAGTAGCAATTAGTAAAAATGCATTTTGTGCAATGGCAACACATTTGAACACGAATGAAATTCAAAACCATTTAATGTGGATTGATTATCTAGGTGAAAATCTAATTATCAATACAGAAAAAGGTAGACAAAAAACTTTTAATATTAGAAGTGACAATAATATCTCACTTGTTATTTTTGAACCAGATGCGATGTACTCCAGTTGGGAAATAAGGGGAGAGGTACAAGAGGTCATAGATGATAGCTCAGCTAATACTCACATTGATAAGCTATCAAATAGGTATACAGGGCATCCGTATAATAGAGCTCATGATATAAGTTGGAAAGATGCTCATATTAAAGATAGGGAGATGTGGAAAATTAAAATAAATAAATTAATTTCAATGGTCCGACCTCAGGCTAAATCTGATCCTGAGTAAAACTTTAAGTAAGGATTTTCTTCAAAAAGTTTCTTATTTTCTTCTGACAGTTGAGAAACAATCAATTCCTCAGCTTCAAAGGTGAGATTACCACCGCGTGATTCAATATGCTCATTTTTAAGAAAAATTGATTTAGGTATTTTTTTAAGATATCTCTTAAAATTTTCCTCTGAAATCCTTAATTCTTTAGCTAGAGAAAGTTCAACTTTAACGGAATCCGGAAGAACGTTACACGCAAAGACATACAACGATCCAAACATTGCCCAATCATAATCTGTTATTCTTCTACTTTTCTCAAAGCTAGTAAAGTCATGTTTCATAAAATAGTTGTAAGGACTATGACTAATTCCAGACTTATCACCAAGCATTTTAAAAAGATATCTATCTAAAAGCTTTACATCTAGGGAGGCAGTTAACCCCTCTAAACCCTTTTTAGTTAAAGAAAACTGGTCTTGATGAGTTTCAATCCTCAGATTATTAATTATTATTTTTCCAAAATAATTCTCAATCTCTACAAATAGTGATAGATTTTTAGGAATAAAAATAAGGCCTTCATTATCATCACTATTTAATTCCACACTCAACTTTGAAGTTAATGCAAAATCATTTCCTTGTATTTTCATAAATTACCTTGGCTAAGTTTAACTTTATAACCATAATAGTTGTATGGGGGTGAACTGGCTTCGACTTTGAAGTGAGTCTCTCAGTAGCGAGCCGAGGGACCTAGGGCCTCGTTAAAAACGTAGGAAAACAATATAACTGCCAAACCTAAATTGGCTTTAGCCGCTTAATGCGACTCGTCGACCATCGGGGCTCCCACCTCGGGTGGTATCGGCGTCGAAATGTGGGATGCTAAGTTAAGCTACCGATTAACTTTTAAGATTAAGGTAGAAAACTTTTGAGAATATGTCTCTGGTGTCTTTCTCAAAAGTATTAACACCAGATGCGCTCGGAGAAGCTGTTAGGTAGCTTAAAAGGACCGGGGTTCGACTCCCCGCACCTCCACCAAAGTGAGAAGTAGTAAAAAATATGACTATATTGTTATCGGTGGTGGCATCGTTGGGCTTTCTACTGCTTTAAAGCTGCAAGAAGCTAATAAAAAAATTCTCATCCTTGAAAAAGAAAGTACTGTTGGACTACATCAATCAGGACGCAACTCTGGAGTGCTACATTCCGGGATATACTATAAACCTGATTCATTCAAATCTAATCTATGTATACGAGGTAGAGAGTTAATGCTTAAGTTTTTAGAGTCAAATAATATCCCTTATAGGCTTGAAGGCAAAATTGTTGTAGATGAAAATATGCAAAAAATAGAATCTCTCTTTGAAAGATCGAAATTATTAGCAATGAGTGGAGTGCAGGTATTAGAGAAAGATGAACTTATTGATAAAGAACCTAATTCCAAAATTCAACAGGGATTATTTGTACCTCAAGCTGGGGTAGTTGACTATAAAATTGTGACAGAAACGATGGCTAACATTTTTAGAAATAAAGGTGGAGATGTTGAATACTTTCAAGAAATTGTGAATATAACAGAAAATAACGATGCAAAGTTAGTTAGTAGCAAAAAAGAAACCTTTACTGGTGATTTCTTGATAAATTGCGCTGGATTGTTTTCTGATAAAGTCGCAAAACTAGATGGATTAAATCCGAAGGTTAAAATTATTCCTTTCAGGGGTGAGTATTACGAAATTGTTAATGAAAAGAGTCATCTCCTTAACAACATGATTTATCCAATAGCAGATCCAGATTTACCATTTTTAGGAATACATTTAACTAAAACTGTTGATGGAAGAATAGAAGCTGGCCCAAATGCAGTACTAGCTTTTTCAAGAGAAGGATATTCGTGGACAAAATTTAACTTATTTGAAACTCTAGAAACTATTACTTATAAAGGCATGGTTAAGCTTGGGAGAAAATATTTCAAGACTGGAATTGATGAAATGTATAGGTCTCTAAATAAAGCAGCATTCGTTCAAGAGGTTAAGAAATTATTACCTGGGATTGAATCAGAAGACTTGGTTCAAAGACCTGCAGGTGTGAGAGCACAAGCTGTATCTGATGATGGAAGTTTGTTAGATGATTTCTTATTTGAAGAGGGGTATAAATCACTGCATGTTCTGAATGCTCCTAGTCCTGCCGCTACGGCATCACTTGCTATTGGTGAATATATAGCATCTAAAGTTTTGAATTAAATTTTTTACCTGTTTGGACATCCCAAAGGTTTGCATAAACTTTTTTTAATTTAACGAGTTCTTCGTGAGTTCCACTTTCTACAATTTGTCCTTTTTCAAGTACATAGATAATATCCGCATTTCTAATGGTTGAAAGTCTATGCGCAATAGCTATTACAGTTCGCCCCTCTTTCAAGGTATCCAATGATCGTTGAATTGCTGCCTCTGTTTCGTTGTCAACCGCAGATGTTGCTTCATCCAGAATCAAAATCTCAGGATTTTTTAAGATAGCTCTAGCTATAGAAATTCTCTGTCTTTGGCCACCAGATAGTTTTTGACCACGTTCACCTACGATTGTATCTTCTTTGTTTGGCAGAAGATTAATGAACTCGTCTGATTCCGATAGTTTGGCTGCCTTCCAAATATCACCATTGCTAGCTTCTAGATTTCCATATGCAATATTCTCAAAAACTGTCCCTTCAAATAGAAAGATATCTTGACTCACTAAACCAATAGTTTTTCTTAGGCTGTGGATATTCAAATCTTTAATATCTATGTCATCAAATTTTATTTTTCCAGCTTTCACATCGTAGAGTCGTAGGAGTAATTTTATTAATGTAGATTTTCCTGAACCCGTACTCCCTACAATCGCTGTAGTACTACCTTTTTTAATATTTATTGAGACATCGTTTAATACAGGAAAGTTATCTACATAAGAAAAATTAACATCTTCTAAAGCTATAAGTTTCTCAATACTTCCAGCTTCTATTGAACCATTTTGGATATCGGGCTGTGTGTTTTTTAGTGCGTTTATTCGTTTAAATGAAGCCATTGCACGTTGGTATAGGTCAAATGTATCTCCTAGTTCAGTAAGAGGCCAAAGCAGTCGTTGAGTTATAAAAAGCAAAACTGAATACATGGCAACATTTATTTCACCATCCAGAGCCATGAATCCTCCGATTAAAAGTGTTGCAGTGAAGCCAAATAAAATAGCTATTCGAATTATTGGGATAAAAGCAGCAGAAAGCTTTATAGCATGATAATTTGCACTTTTTACTTCCGTTGAGGATGTAAGAATACGATTAAATTCTTTTTCTTCTCTGTTGAAACTTTTAACTGTTAACACTCCAGAAAGGGAATTTGAAAGATTTGCATTTAAGGTTTCGATTGCGTTTCTTATACGTGTGTATCTAGAAGCAATTGTTTTAGTAAATGTAAATGAACCAAATATAATGATCGGGATCGGAATGAAGGCAAATATTGCTATTAGCGGGGAGATGTAGAGAAATGTTCCTCCAATGACAACTACAGTAGTTAAAGTTTGCAACAGCTTATTAGCTCCGGTATCTAGAAATTTTTCTAACTGATTTACATCATCATTCAACACAGCCATTAATCTTCCTGATGATTTGTTTTCGAAATACTGAAGATCTAATCCAAGAACATTTTTGAATGTGTCTGTTCTTAAACTGTGCTCTACGTCCTGTGAGATATTTCTCCAGGTTACTGCTGCAACGTAGTCAAAGGTTGATTCTAAAGCCCAAATTATAAATGTTAAAAAAGCAAGAACTATAAGTTGTTGTCTTCTATCTTCGATTCCAAGGCTACCTAAAAAAGAGTCTGAACCTTCAACTACGATATCAATTGCAATTCCAATTAGCACAGGGGGAGCTAAGTCAAAAAGTTTATTAAGTATGGAGTAAAGTATCCCTCGACGAACCTTTGTTTCTTGTTCTTTCGAATAGAGATAAAGATTTTTTAAACTATTCTGCTTCATTCATTTAGATTACTTAGTGCTTAAATTATTAATACCGTCTCTTATTTCTTTTAGTAAAACAACTTCTTTTGATTCCGATGCAACTTCTTCGGTTTCATCATCTCCAACTACGTCTTCAAAGTGGTTGTATGCTTTAATTACCATAAACATAACAAAAGCAATAATCGTATAGTTAATTACTTCACCAAGAAAAGCACCCACACTTCCTGCATTAATTCCAGAAGCCGGGTCTATATCACCAAACAAACCCAGATTCTCTAAGTTTGGCAAATTTAAAAATAATCCGATTACTGGCTCAACAAGACGTTTGGTAAAAACATCAACTAAAGACTTAAAAGAGGCACCCATCACAAATGCAACTCCTAGTTCAACAACATTTCCTCTATTAATAAAATTTCTAAATTCTTTTATCAAAATTACTCCCTAACTTTTTTATCTCAATATATAAGAATAGTTGTATTCTTATAAGCTATGAGAAAAAAACTAATAACTTTACTAGCTTTTATTTTGATTACTTCTTGTGCCTCAGAGGATATTGAAGAAACAACTACACCTGTGCCAGAGTCTACAACATCTAGTTCCACCACAACTACAACTTCAACAACAGTACCTGAGAGTACTGTGTTTGCTCTTGATGAATATGGAATTGAATTGATTGAAATGAAGCCAGAAATGAAAGAGCAGTTTGATGATCTGATTGCTTTTGTTGAAAAAAGAACAGGTCTAACTTATACGGAATACCCTAAGTATGAGTTGTATACGAGTAATGGTTACCAAGAATATAATGAGCTATCCTTTTTAGACAACTTTGAAGAAGACTATGAAGAGGGCGAGTGGGAGAGAGCTGTACTTTCAGAAAACATGTGGGGATTAAGCACTGCTTCTCCAGAGGCAATGAAAAATCTTCTCGTCGAGTATCAGAGATGTGCTTCATCAGGATCATATAACTTGGTGGACAAAGTACTAAGAGTTCCAGTAAAAACAAATCAACAGAAATTTAATCTCTGGGAGCAGAGCGTACTAGTTCATGAGCTAACTCACACACTACAGGGACAGGTAATAGATCTTGCTGGGTGGTATGACGAAATGAAAGAGAAAGATGATTTTTCTGACTATGCCGGGAGAAGATCCATTATGGAAGCTCAAGCTGATTTAGTTCAGGCAAGATGGGAATCTGGCCTTGATCAATATGATAGGACTGCCATGAATTCACAACAGCCTAATTTTGTTTGCAGAGTTCAACTACCTACTTACTTTTATATTCCAAATGAACTGTATTACTCTTTTGGTCCACAACTAGTTAAACAAATTAATAATCAAGGTGGGATGGAAGCTATAAACGAGGCTTTATATCAACTACCAACTGCAGAACAAATTTATGAACCTGAAAAATATTTCTCAGGAGAAGTGTATGAAAATGTAATTATTGAAGATTTAATTGTTGCTGACTACAACTTAGTTAAAGAGGGAACAATAGGAGCATTAGACATACCTTATATCCTCCAAGACACAATTGGCAGGGTAGCTTCTGTAAAGGCCGCAATTGGACTTGGTGGAGGTGCTTGGAAAGATTATGTAAATTCATCTCAACAACTAATGATGTCATTGAAAATGACTGGAGACACCCCAGAAGATTTAGAAGAAATCTACAACGCTTATATAGCTTGGGCAAATGCTCAGGAAAGATTTACAAGCGTTGAGTCTTTCGAAGGTGGCATGCTCTATATTGGGGATACGAATGTCTGGATTTCTAATGACAGTACTCATGTAAGAATGTTACTGACTCAAGATTTAGAAATATTTAATGAAATTACTACACAGATAAGTCGTTTTTAATACTTTGGGCACTCTATTTATATGTGCAACACCGATAGGAAATCTTTCTGACATTTCCACAAGACTCACAGAAACTTTGAGTAAAGTTGACTGTATTTATGGTGAAGATACTCGAAGAGTCCTTAAGTTACTAAATCATCTAAATATAAAAAAGCCTGTGTACTCATATTTCCTTGGAAATGAACTAGAAAAGTTAAATGAAATTGAAAATTTACTTGATTCTGGTAAAGATGTCGCCTTACTTTCTGATGCAGGAACCCCACTGATTGCTGACCCGGGTTCAGAGTTAGTTGCCGCACTAGCACATAAGAAAATAAAAATTGAATCCATCCCTGGACCTTCAAGTGTTATTGTAGCTTTGACACTGTCAGGCTTTGATCTGAGTAGGTTTCGATTTGTTGGATTTATACCCCGGTCTGGAAAAGAACGATCATCGTTCATCTCCGATTTAGTTACTTCTGATATCACAACGGTGTGTTTCACCTCGCCAAAAAGATTGTCGAAGGATTTGGAAACTTTTGTTAAAGAAAGAATCACTAACGAAATAGTTATTTGTAGAGAGCTCACTAAAAAATTTGAGACTATTTATCGAGGTACCGCAAAAGAATTATTAGAAGAGTTCAAAGGAAATGATGTTAAAGGCGAGATCACCCTAGTGATTGAGGGTTTAAAGAAACAAACAAGACTTGACCTTGATGTAGAAAGTGCTGTTAATAATTTATTAAAATATGACATTCCAAAACGTGAAATTGCTAAGACGATTTCTTTAATTACTGATATTTCAACTAATGAAATCTATGAAAAGATTAAAGACCTTTAATTTCTGAAATACAGCTATCACAAAGTAATTTGTCACTTACCTGAGTAGTCACATCTTTAGTATCACAAATAGAGCAAGTTTTATATCCTTTAGTAATTATCAGTTTTGCATTATCCACAGTCATAGAGATTTCATCATTATGCTTAATGCCTAATGCATCTCTTATTGTTTTAGGGATAACGACTCTCCCAAGGTTATCAATCTTTCCTTTATTACCTTTACTCATATATATTTATGCTCCTATTCTTATATAGTAGTGAAAGAAACAGCAATTAAACAAGAACCTAAATGGGTCGACACTCATTGTCACCTACAAATGACTGATTATGATTTGGCTGATCTAAGTTTTGAATTCTTAGAATATCTTATACTTCCAGGTGTTGATGTTGATTCCTCTAAAAAAGCAAAAGAACTTTCATCAAATTTACCAGTTCCAGCATATTGGGCAGCAGGATTACACCCGCATGATGCAAAAAATCTTATAAAACAAAAAGAAGACCTCTCGAAATTAATAAATGAAGCAGATCTGATTGGTGAGACAGGTTTAGATTACTATAGGGACCATTCCACAAGAGAAGAACAACGTGAAAATCTAATATTTCACCTTGAGTTGGCTCGAAAACTTTTAAAACCAGTAATAATTCATTGCCGAGATAGTTTTAAAGATACTTACGAAATCATAGCTAAATACAGTGGTGAGTTTCCTGTAATTCTGCATTCTTGGACAGGTGGTAATAAATGGACCAAGAAATTTATTGAGTTAGGAGTATATTTTTCGCTGTCAGGAATATTAACCTATGAAACAGCAAAAGATCTCAACTTATCGGTAAAAAAAATTCCTTTGGATAGGCTTCTTCTTGAAACGGATACACCATATCTGGCACCTGGTATTCATAAAGGCAAAAACAACAAACCAGAGTATATTGTTGAGACTGCAAAACATTTAGCACAGCTTAGGGAGATTACCCTTCAAGAGCTTTCGGACATAACGATTAAAAATACAAACACTATGTTGGGTAAATAGTAAATAATGAGTGAAGCATATTGGATAAAAAAAATAGAAGGCAAACCTAATTTTAAATTAGGACAAAATTTCCTCATAGATACAAATATTTCAAGAAAAATAACAAAGCTTGTACAAGGACAACTTGCAGATCCAATTATTGAAATTGGACCTGGTACAGGATCCTTAACCAATGAATTGCTCAAAGATAACTATAGATTAAGAGTCCTTGAAATAGATAAGAACTTAGCCGCAATTACAGAGGAACGTTTTTCTGAAATTCCTAATATTGAAGTAATTACTCAGGACGCAATGGAGTACGACTATTCAAAATTAACAGGTCCTTGGTGGATTCTTGTTTCCAACCTTCCTTACTACATAGGAACAAGGCTACTTGTTAAATTAATAACTGAAGTTCCAGTAATTCACAGATATGTTGTTATGGTTCAAAAAGAGGTTGCTGAGAGAATTACCGCACAACCCAATACCAAAGAGTATGGTGCACTATCAGTTGTCTGTTCATTATTCACCAACCCTAAGCTTCAATTTGATGTCAGTAAAAACTGCTTTACTCCCGTACCGAAGGTCACATCAAGTGTTGTTACTCTACAACGAGAGAGATTAATAGATGAAGAGGAACGCTTAGAGGCCTTTAATCTTTCAAAAATTGCCTTCCAGCAAAAAAGAAAAAAAATTAAATCAGCATTGCAAGAATACTTCAGTGTTGATGAGCTAGAAAAATTAGGGATTAATCCTGATGACAGGCCACAAAAATTAACTCCTGAACAATATCTGTTGTTAGCGAAGAGTTTAAAGTGAAACTTCATAGTTCTGCAAAAATTAACTTGAACCTAACTATTGATAACAACATTGTTAACGGTTTACATACTCTATCAACCCTAATGATCCCAATTAATCTTTTTGATGAAATTGAAATAAAAGAAATTGATACTGACAACGATATCATTGAATTCAGTCCTCAAATCCAAATGAATGGAGAATCAACTATTCACAAGGCTTTACAATGTTTACGTATTGTTAACAATTTCGAACAGAAATTCCACATCAAAGTTAAAAAAAATATACCCGTAGAGGCAGGACTAGGCGGCGGTAGTTCTAACGCAGGGAGCATTATTAAATATATGGCTACAAGGTACAGCCTGATTACTCCAGAGCAGGCTGTAATAGCAAGGAGCATAGGAAGCGATGTCCCTTTTTTCGTCAATGGATCAACTGCTCAAGTTACTGGGATTGGAGAAGAGGTTATGTCCGTAAAATTAACAGAGCCTCTTCACTTACTAATTGCCACCCCACATGAAACACTTTCTACTGTTGACGTGTTTAATTCCTTTGATAAACAGGCAGTAGAGGAAGAAGTTGAAACTAAATTTTACAAAGATATAGAAATTAAGAATAACCTTTGGAATGCCGCAGTAGGAATTGAGCCAAAACTACTTGAACATAAAAGATATCTCGAGAGCATTGTCGATAGTGAATTCTTTATGTCTGGTAGCGGTACCACCTTATTTTGTTTTGGTGAGGAAAATGAACTTACTAAAAAGAAGGAAAAGATAAATATAGAACATTTTAGACACCTTGCTGTAACAAAAAAAATTGATTGTAGCTTGTTACAGGAAGCAGATTAGAATAATTCTAAGGTCAGTGGGAGATGGTGTAATTGGCAACACATTTGGTTTTGGTCCAAACGTTGAGGGTTCGAGTCCTTCTCTCCCAGCAAAATAAATGAAAATAGCAGGAGTCATATTAGCTGCAGGTAAAGGGACTCGTATGAAGTCTGACTTACCTAAAGTATTGCATTCCGTTTTAGGTAAACCAATGATTACTTACGGACAGAACGCTATTAAACATTTGAATAACAAGTATGTAGTAGTTGGTCACCAATCAGATTTAGTTATTAAAGAATTAGCAAATGAATTTAAACCAGTAATACAAGAAGAGCAATTGGGTACGGGACATGCGGTTCTGACCCTGTTAAATAGTAATGAATTTAAAAATGATGATTCAGAATACATCGTCATCATACCCGGAGACGCACCTCTACTTCTTAAAGAAAATATTGATACGTTAATCTCGGAATCAACAAAACGCAATGTTGCTTTGGGAATTATTACAGCTGAGGTTACTAACCCCAGTGGTTATGGAAGAATTATTAAAGATGGAAATACAATTTCAAAAATTGTTGAAGAGGCTGATTCATCTGAGGCTGAGCAGAAGATAAATGAAATCAATTCTGGGATGTACTGCTTCAATAAGAATTTCTTACTTGAAAATATCAAAACGCTAGATAGCAATAATGAACAAAATGAAATTTATTTAACAGATTTAATTGAGATAGCTTTTCAAAATAAATTGGATACAGTTATAGTACAAGTAAGCGAAGATACTATTAAAGGTGTGAACTCTATGAGTCAACTAAATGAAGTTGAGACGTCCTTAAGAGAAGAGTTAATCACTTCGCATATGGAAAACGGAGTTTACTTTCAAGACCCTACTTCAACCTATATAGACAAAGGTGTTGTGATCAAACCTGGTTCAAGGATAATGGCCAATACGCATATCACTGGTAAAACTGAAATTCATGAAAATTGTGTAGTTGGTCCAAATACAATGATTAATGATTCAACAATTGGAGTGGGATCATCAGTAATCTTTTCAGTGCTTGATGGGGTAACAATAAAAGGTACCGGGACAATCGGCCCCTACGCACACCTCAGAAAAGGCTCTATCTTGGAAGAGGGAGTAAAGGTTGGTGCCTTTGCTGAAACAAAAAATTCAAATGTTGGCAGTGGTAGTAAAATTCCACATCTCTCTTACGTTGGAGACGCAGACCTAGAAGAGAATGTTAATTTTTCTGCTGGATCCATTACTGTAAATTATGATGGAAAAAATAAACACAGAACAGAAATTAAAAAGGATGCCTTTGTCGGCTCTGATGTAATGCTTGTCGCACCAGTAACAGTTGGAGAAGGGGCAATGATAGGAGCTGGTTCTGTTATAACTAAAGACGTACCGCCAAAGGCCCTAGGTATTGAGAGAAATCAGCAAAAAAATATTGATGGTTACATGGATAGAAAAAAACCAAAGGATGAAAATTGATTGAACAACCAAGTAAAAAGAAGATGCTTTTGTTTGCAGGATCATCAAACCCAGAGCTTGCAGAGAAAGTAGCTGGAGAACTTGGTACCACCCTAGCTTTAGTTGACAAGAAACAGTTTGCTAGTGGTGAAATTTACATACGACTTGAGGAAAGTGCAAGAGGGGCTGACTGCTTCGTAATGCAGAGCCACTCTAATGGGGTCAACTTCACAATCATGGAGCAACTTTTACTCGTTGATGCATTAAAAAGAGCATCTGCAAAAAGAATCACAGCTGTATTACCATTTTATCCCTACTCAAGACAAGATAAAAAAGCATTACCAAGAGAACCTATTTCAGCAAGATTAATTGGTGATCTTTTTATCACGGCTGGAGCAGATAGGCTAGTTTCAATTGATTTACATACACAACAGATACAGGGATTTATAGATGAGCCTTTCGATCACTTAACGGCACTACCTCTCTTCGTGAATTACTTTAAAGACAAATTTAAAGAACCTGTATCAATTATTTCCCCTGATGCTGGAGGAGTGAAGAGGGCCACAACTTTTGCAAAACATTTAGAAGCATACGTTGGGTTTGTGCACAAAAAAAGAGATCCGAAAATTCATAATGTTGTCGAGGCATTCACTGTAATTGGAGAAGTAGAGGACAGGCATGCAATATTAGTTGATGACATTATCGACACAGGTGGCACCATAGCCGCAGCAGCAAAGATATTAAAAGAAAAGGGAGCCAAAACCGTAAGCGTTGTAGCTACTCATGGAATCTTCTCTGATCTTTCTGTGGAAAATTTAAAAAATGCTCCTATAGATGAGATAATAACCACAGATACTTTATCTCAAAATGGAAATATCCAAGAATTAGGAAATGTAAAAGTACTCTCAGTTTCCTCAATAATCGCAAATGCATTAACATCTATATTTGCGGATGATTCAGTGTCAGCACTTTTCATGGGCGAAAACGTTTTATAAGGAGAACAAATGGCTAAAACACAAAAAGTTAAAATTTCACTACAAGCATCGTTAAAAGAATATGAGTTTGAAGTCGAAGATAAAAAAAAGTTCACAGCTGAAATTGAAGCGCTCATCAAAGATAATGGTATCTATTGGTATACCGACGAGGATGGGGAAGTAGGCATTAATGCTGGAAATATTAATTCAATTGAGTTCGCTCAAGAGCAAGATAAAAGAGAAGCTGGATTAGTTTAAAGGTTTAGAAGCGAGCCGTTCTTACGATACTCTCTTCGAAGAGATTTTCTTTCTTCTTCAGTAGTTCCACCCCAGATGCCTGAATCTTGGTTAGTTCTGATGGCATATTCAAGACAGTCTATTTTGACAACACACTCATTGCAGACAGCTTTCGCTTCATTTGCCTGCTTAATAGCTTTCATAGATGAACCCACAGGAAAGAACAATTCAGTGTTAGCATAAACACATGAACCCTCTTCCATCCAGGCTTCCTGCTCTAAGTCAAAATTTAGTATTTGCACTATCTTCCTTACTTTGTGAAAACTTTCACAATCTATTGTAGTGATGTGTGAGAGTTAGGAAAGTATTTTGACATTTATTTTTGGACACAGAGGATTACCCCATATCTATCGAGAAAACTCAATAGTGGGTTTAAATAAAGCATTTGAATACTGTGATTTTATAGAGACTGACTTAAGGATAACTAAAGATAACAACATTATTTTTTATCATGATTCCTTCATAAAAGGTTTTTTTATTCAAGATTTAACACTAAATGAAATAGAATTGCTCCTTCCAGACATTGATCTAAATGATATGATTTTCAATTCAAGGGAACAGCTCAACGGTAATGTAAACTTTGAAATAAAAACAGACGATACTGATAAAGAGTATGTCGAGACTATCATGAAGAAAATTATTGGTATGACAAATTATAAAGATATCATTACCTCTTTTAATTGGGAGTCTATTCATAACTACAAAAAAAGTTTTAATTGTCGTTACGGGATTATCTTAGATAGTGAGGACGATCTTTTTGAAGCTCAAGCGATTTCAAATCATGATGACCAGATGATGTTTATGGTTAGTAATAGTGTCATCAATAGCAGGAATTTTAATCTTCCTTATGAGAGATCAGTAGTGTGGACTGTTAACGATGAGAATGAATTCCAGAGGTTAATGGAATTAGGGTTATTTGGAATTATCACTGATATTCCTGATACAATGCAGTTATATAAAAAGTAGGAAATAATGGCAGTAACAGATGATTTAAGTACCTCTCTAAAAGAGGCAATGAAAGCAAAAGATAAAACTAAGTT